>Ga0214472_10001542_pt1 | contig 25595 bp, 24 predicted proteins | sample RVTome_6_FD_207662 | JGI IMG/M metagenome (GOLD analysis project Ga0214472, IMG submission 207662) | Soil microbial communities from uranium-contaminated site in the Upper Colorado River Basin, Wyoming, United States - RVT140D175 | ecosystem: Environmental > Terrestrial > Soil > Contaminated >...
TGCTTGCGGCGATCTGTGCAACCTGCTCATCCGAATGGGTGCGGGCGTTGTTCTTGTAGGGTTTCAGCGCCGAGGCCTGGCGGCGTTCGACGTTGAAGGCGGGCCAATCATCAGATTTTGCTATCACGGAGGAAAAAAACCTCGATCATTGCGGTGGCCGGATTTTCTCACGGCAGAAAAAAATCTGTGCGTGTTGGAGGCCGCGGGTCAGCAAAACGAGGCCTGCCAGAGATTCGACCCCCCCCCCGGGGGGCTGGCTGCATGCCTGATCCGTACGCATCGCATCACGGGCAAAGCATAGCGCACTACTCATCCCATTGTAATATCGACATTAACCGCCACAGCTACGTACAGGGCGACATGAGACAGCAGGCAGTGCTGAACCATGTCCACTCCTGCGGGCTTGCCGCTCGATCCGGGCCGAGAGCCCTTACCCGGACGCTCTTCTCAATTCCGCGATGTTGGCGCAGATTGGGGCCAGTCGGCAGTCAACACGCGAGCGCCAGACAGCACACGCATCCAGGCAGGATGGCGCCCGGGAGTTGCGGCCTTACGAAAAGGCACCGACGGGAGGACGCCATGATCATCTATCCGGACATCGAGCTGCAAAAGGGGCGCTGCGTAAACCTCATCCGCGGCCGCATGGAAGCCCCGGTGGTCTATGATGTCGATCCCGTCGAGGCCGCCTGCGATTTCGTGGCCCAGGGGGCGGAATGGCTGCATGTCGTCGATCTCGATGCGGTGTTCAATGCAGGGAACAACGCCGCCATAATCAAGGAGATCATTCGCAAGTCCGGTGCAAATGTCCAGGTGGCCGGAGCCATCCGCTCGATGGACAAGGTGCACCGGTGGATCGATGCCGGCGCGGGCCGCGTCGTCATTGCCACGGCAGCGGTCAAGGCTCCGCATCTGGTTAAGGAGGCTGCCACGGTCTATCCCGAACAGGTGGTCGTGAGCGTTGATGCGCGCGGCGGCAAGGTGGTGGTCGAGGGCTGGCGCGAGACAACGTCGTTCACGCCCGTCGAGTTTGCCCGCCTGTTCGACGACGTGCCACTCGCCGCAATCATCTACACCGATATCGACCGCGACGAGGACATGCCGGAAAGCAGCATTTCCCATACCACCGAACTGGCGGCGAAGATCCGCACACCGGTGATCGCGAGCGGCGTCGTGAAGTCCCTCAGCGACATCTCCACCCTCAAGTATCTACCGAACATTTCCGGGGCCATCACCAGCCGCGCGCTGTTCGGCGGTGTCTTCAAGGTTTCAGAGGCAATCGCCATTGTGAGATTACCGAACGAGCCCATAGCCCCATTCATGTGAGAACCCGGCTCAAATTCCAGTGCTGCGGCGGATGTCCTCTCATTCTTCCTGCGTGACACCTTCGGCCCCTTTCTCCCCCTGTTGAGCCGCCACACCGCCACAACCCGCAGGATTCTGCGATTTTTCCGAATTATTACCCGCCACATCGGTGCCATAACCCGCTGCCATGTGGCGGCTTTCATTGTCATGTTTTTCGCAGTTTTCCAAGACTTGTGGCGGTGTGGCGGCTAGATCGGGGAGGTAGCGGGAAAAGGCATCGTTAAAGCTCTCGCGCTTGAAGCCTTTCGGTGTTTGCCCGCTGTCCATCCGGATGGTCGTCGAAGCGATGCCGAAAGGCTTCAGCAGTCTGGCGAGTTGCTGTGCGGTGATCGGCTTGCCCTGCCGCCACTCCGGTCAGGGACGTTCGTCCATCGCGTGCAGGGCAGCAAGCACCGTCTGGGTCGGGATGCGAGCTCCCTGCTGCGCGAAGAGGACGTACATGTCATGCAGCAGCAGGACCGCAGCTGACTCTGCATCCTCACCACCACTGCTCAGGGCAACTGCTGCCTGGCGAGCGGTCTGGGGCCAATGGCCTCCCGCGGCATCGGCAACAGCCAGGAGAGCCCACCAGTTGTCGGCAGCACGATCATGCAGGCTTGCTGGCACATCGCCATCCCATTGCAGCAAGCCGCGGCGCGCGTCCTCGACCCATCGCCGCAACTTGCGGCGCAGCGCATCGAACTCCTCGCTGCGGTCGAACCGGCACCGCTCGACGATCTCGCCCGGCTTCTTGCGCCTGAGCGGCACCACAATGGACCTGTCGTGCAGGGTATCGGGCAGCTTGCCGATCATGGCGATGGCAACCGGCGCCCAGGTCCCGAATTTCGCCGGCTGGTGATCCTCGCCCACCGTCCGCACCACAAACGCCGTTGCCCGGTTGTGCCCGGAGTTGAGAACACCCCGCAGTTCGTCGTTGCCCGTCAGAAACGTGTCTGCCTCGTCGATGAGGAGGGTGGGGCAGGCTGACTCGATGGTGCGGAACACGGCGGCCGACGTGATGTTGGCGGCCGGCAGTGGTCGGGGCACGAGGCGCTGGACGATGGCCAGCGCCGTCGTCTTGCCACAGCGCTTTTCCGGGGAGACAAACGCCAGCCGCGGGCTGAACTGCCACAGATCGAGAGAGTGGCTGAAGGCGATCCACAGCACAATCGCCTGAGATGAGTGCTGAGGCAACACGACATGTCGCTCGATCAATCCTACGGCTTCATCAAGAAGGATCTTGCCATCGACGCGATGTTGCCACCTCTCGTCCTCGGGCCATTCCAGTGCGCCACTCGTCGCCTCCGCATCAGTGCTGCCCGTTTGCACCTTGATCAGCCTTTCGAGCGGCCCGATGCGAACATCGGAATCGGTGCGCAGCCGCAAGATGGTCCGCTCGTAGGCGGCGGGATCGTGCCGATGAGTCTCGCGGAGCAGCTGAAGTGCATCCGGCTCGAAGGGCGCACCCGGATCGGTCGCAGCCCTTTCGACCAGTTCATCCAGCGGATTGCGGATTTCCTCGGCCGCGTCGATGGCGGCGGCGATCTGGGCCTCGGTGTCGCCGGTCATGCCGGGTCCCCATACTTCTTGCGCGCCATGAGGGCGCGGGTCGCCTCGGCCCAGGACCATGCCGACGAAATCAGTGAGGCTTGCCTTGCAAGTTTCTCGTCGACCATTGCCGCCGGGATATCGATCGCCGGCAGCTCGAAGTAATCGGCAGTGGCCATGCTGAGTTGCTCGTTGATCGTGTCGATCTGGGCTTTGATCTCGGTGAGGCGCCGAGCCGCGTGTTCCCGGATAACATCGAGTGCGTCATCGTCGATCTGGTCCTCCAGCATCTCCTGCGCTGCCACCTCCCATTCTTCACGGGCCTCGGAGACACGGCCGGCAAGTGTGGTGTCGTAGTAGGGCGCGATGGCGGCGTTGACGATTTCTTCGAGGGCGCTTGGGCGCAGCGTGGCGAGGGCGTCGATCTCGGTCTGCTCGACGCCGAAGGCCTCGCGCCACCTGTCAGCCCGTTTCTCGGTATCCTTAAGGGGCGTCGACGGCAGACCGAGGTCCCGCACCTGCTCAACGGTGAGCGCCACGGACACCACCTCGAATTCCAGGGTGGAAAAATAGAGATCGCGCAGAGCCTGGAGCTTCCTGCCTATCGACACTGCCATCTGGTGCCCTGCCGGGTCGCAGTCGGCGAGGACGAAGACCACCATGGTGCGGCCATCGGCGGCGCCGTCCCTGGCCATGCGGTGGAGGAGAGAGTCGGAGATCTCGCCGGCCGGCAGATACAGGTCGGCTTCAAATCGCCGCGCAATGGGCAGCAGCACGTCTTCGAGGCTCGTCTTTTCGCCGAAGATCGTCAGCGCGCAGGGTTGGCGCCCCTCGAAGCCGGTGACGCCGGCATAGGGCTCCAGGTCTTCGATATCGGGGATAGTGACATCAAGTCCGACCGACACCCACGTCTCGGGTGCAACCCTTGCCTTGCGATGTATGACCGGCTCCGCGTTGCGGTTGTCGACGATACGGTCGAAGTCGATATAGCCCAGCCAGCGGGCGGCCTTGCCGGCGTTGCTGGAGAGCCATGTCCAGTCTGCGTCATTGTTTCGGTAGACCTCGCCGTTCGGCTTGCGGATGTCGCCGGCCGCGACAACGGCATAATGCAAACCTCTCCAATGAATGCGCCGCGTTCCTCCGACCGCGCAGTTCAGTTGTTCGGCGAGCCAGGCGCCATCACGGTGTCCGGCCGCCGTGTCGAGCCGGTAGGGGTCGACCTGGGTCGACAGGACGGTCAGCTTGTTGCGGCCGCACCGCAGCTCGCGGCGGGCATCCTCCAGCACCCGCCGCAGGGCCCCGTCGCCTTCTGCCGCGATGCTCATGATACCGGCTCCTTGCGGGTCATCCGGCCCACCAGCACATCGTTGAAGTCCATGCCCCTCGGCGGACGGGCGATCCGCACATGGCGGCCCTCATGCTGCCAGCGCTGTGCCGCCTCGCGCGCCGCCTTCTCGCCGGGCTCGTCGCCGTCGGCGAGCATAATCACCTCGCGCACCACGGCGGGAAGATCGAGTGTACGCAAGCCGGAGCTCGACAGTGCCGCCCAGGCGGGCAGGCCGGTGGCCTGCATGGCCGCGAGACAGGTCTCGATGCCTTCGCCGACCATCAGCGCTTCACCGGCCACGCCGAGCCTCACGGCCCCTCCACGGCAGGGGCCGAGCATCATCTTCTGCGGCTCAACCGGTGCCTTGCCGTGGCCGTCGCGGGCGAGGAACGTGCGATGGATCGCGAGTGGCGTGTCGTCAATGCCCCGCGTTACGAGCGCCACCATGGCGGGCCAGATGGTACCCGAGGGATGCTTCAGGCCAGAATGAAAGCGCAGCGTCGGTGGCGGTGGAAATTGCAGGCCGCGAGAGGCGAGATAGGCCTCGACCAGCGTGCCGCTGGCAGGCAACGCGGCATGCCAGATGCCGAGAGCCTGCCTGATGCGTTTGGTTTCGCTGCAATCCACCTGGTCGCGGGCAGTGTCGCGCGGCACCGGTTTCGTGAACTGGTGTTTGTCATTCTCCGCCCACAATCCGCGCGACCGCAGGACCCCGATCACCCGCGCCTGCTCGCACCCCGCATGGCAGCGGACCAGTACCTTGCCATCCTCCGCGTCCCGGATAGACAGGCTGGGCGTGCGGTCGTCGTGGGCCGGGCACCGCGCCACCCAGCACTTGCCAACCTTGCGTCCGCCGAGGACCCTGGCGATCACCTCAGCGCGCTGACCGGCCATCGGAGCCAGCGATATGCTGCGGCTCGTCAATCCGGTTTTCCTTCTTCTGTGTGGGTGACGGCCAAATCCAGCCGCTCTGTTTCATAAGCGCAGACATCACAAAGCCGGTAGCGGATCTGCCGTCCGATCCGGCAGAACCTGGGACCGCGGCCAAGCACTCTCCAGCGCTCGATCGTGCGCGGGCTGACCCGCCACCGCCGGGCGAGGTCGCGCTGCGTGAGCAGATTGCAAAGCTCCGGGATGTCTGCCCTCAGACCCACTGCCCGGCCTCCTGGATTCCAACCACGGTCTTGAGGGCGCCTTGGCCGTTCCTTGGCTTCTTCCGGGCAATGACGAGGTAGGTGTAGTCGTCCGGTCCGTTGCGCCGCTGCACCAGGTAAGCGAGACCCATGTCGGATGCCAGACGGGCGCGTCGGGCCACCCGCTGGAGCTCGGCTCGATTCTTCTCGTCGAGCCGGCTGTTCGTCGGCGAGCAGTCGCGGCAAAGAACACCACGATGATAAGCGAGCCTATCGCCCGGCAATGCCGACCCGAGCCATGCACAAAGCTCGACCTCGGGCATGGCAATTTCGATCTGATTGTGATGCGCTGGGCGAACCACTACGGTCTCCTTCCTGCAGCGTCGGCACGATGGGACGTGTCGGCTGGAAGACCGTGGTAAATCAGCCAGGCAGAAAAATCAGGCAGTCCACCTCGCGCGCCTGGGGCTGGTACTCTGCCTTACCCCGAGGGGTAGGAATATGGGTGCAGCTTGCCAAAAAGCTTGTGGGACTCGATGGCGAGTTCCTTCAGTTCTGAGGCAATTTCGGTCAGACGATTCTGTTTCGCGTCGGCGGTGATGTCCTGATTGCGACCGCGCAATAGCTCGTCCATTTCGCTGTCCAGTTCGAGTTCACGCCGTATGATTTCCTTATTGCGGCGGTTGTACTTCACAACAGATTTCAGCCACTGCGCGAGCTTGCTGTGTTTTTCCTGTTCCTCGCCCGTCGCGAATTCGAAGACGTCCATGAGGAAAAGGTGGAAAGGACCTCCCTCAGTACCGGTAGCCTCATCCGGCCTGCAAAGGTCGTAAAGATGCCATCCCTCATGCACCAGCCACCACCGCGCGGAACCGTACAGGCTCTTGTAGAGATTGCGGTTGCCGCCCTTGTCGACAGCATCGATGCTTTCTATGCCCTCACGCTTGAGGAACATGTTCAAAGACCAATTCGCGTATTGCGACAAGGCCTGAAGCCGGTTGACCCAGGGAGCCGGTTCGTCGGGCTCGTTTTCTGACAAGACGTGCGGCAGCCCGCCGGCGTCTGCCTGCTTCATAAATGGGATTTCGACAATACTGGAGAACAAATTGATGCGGGAGCCGGCCGTCTGAAGAACATGGCGGCTGATGTCGTCAAGCGACGCAAGGTGCCGGGAGAGTTTCCCGGCAAGCGTCTCGATCCTGGTCAGATTGGCCACCACAAGCCCTGGTCGTGGCGCATTGAGATCCAACAGAGCCCGCTCGTTGAATTGCCTGGAAAGCATGATCACGCGTTCGCCCGCAAGCTGCTGCGAGATCACGAAACGCTGCCCTTTTTCGGGGATACCCAGGTCTGCCTCACTACAGAGGCGGTACTTGAAGGGCCCCAGCCGCTTCAGCGCGCTCAAGAGACACCGATCCGGCCCGCGAGGCTTGACATCATCGTATGCCGGGACTGCTTTCCAGCGTGGAGACCGCTTCTTCGATCGCTGCTTTGGCATCGCCGGCGCACCCAGATATCAAGGTCCAGAACCGCTTGCCACTGCGGGGGGTACTCTTCCTGACCACCGTCGGCAGAGCAGGCAGGCTTCATTCCATGATGAACCCGATTCGCCCGATTCACCTAACGACCGCTGACCGCCTCGCCGAGGTCGCCTCGATCCTGGCCCTCGGCCTGGTTCGCGTGAAGGCCCGCCAGTCAAGTGAACTTTGCCACCGGACCGGAGAAAGTTTGCTGGACTTCAGCGCCGACCAGAGCGGTCATGCGACCAGTCTCAAACGTCCGGAAACGCCAGAATGACTGACAGCATCCTCGCCCAGCTGGCCGCATTGAAGACAGCCCCGACGCCCCAGTTGCGGGACAAGTGGCGTGATCTGTTCGACTCTGAGCCGCCGCCCTACAACCGGCGCTTTCTCGAAACCCGGCTCGCCTACCGCATCCAGGAGCTGACCTACGGGGGCCTCAAGCCTGAAACGGTCGAGCGGCTGGAGGCCCTGGGCGAACAGCTTGATGGCGGCAACATCACCGTGCGGCGCATTCGCACCGACAACAAGCCGATCGCTGGCACGCGGCTGATCCGTGAGTGGCAGGGTGTCATGCACACCGTCACGGTGCTGGCGGGCGGGTACGAATGGCAGGGGCGGCCTTACCGGTCGCTCTCTGCTGTCGCGCGCGCCATCACAGATACGCGCTGGAACGGCTGGGTGTTCTTCGGGCTCAAGAACCAGCGGAGGCGGACATGAAGAAGCCGGTCGTCCGAAAACTCCGCTGTGCGGTCTACACCCGAAAGTCCTCGGAGGAAGGCCTCGACATGGAGTTCAACAGCCTCGATGCCCAGCGCGAGGCCTGCGAGGCCTATATCGCCAGCCAGAAGCCCGAAGGCTGGGTGCTGGTGCCCGACCGCTACGACGATGGCGGCATCTCGGGTGGCACGCTGGAACGGCCCGCTCTGAAGCGGCTCCTTGCCGACATGGAAGAAGCCCTCGTCGACGTCGTCGTGGTCTACAAGATTGACCGGCTCAGTCGCTCATTGATGGATTTTGCCAAACTGGTCGAGGTGTTCGATCGCAACAGTGTGACCTTCGTCAGCGTCACGCAGTCGTTCAACACGACAACCTCCATGGGTCGGCTCACGCTGAACATTCTACTATCATTCGCGCAGTTCGAGCGCGAGGTGAGCGGTGAGCGCATCAGGGACAAGATCGCAGCGTCGCGCAAACGCGGCATGTGGATGGGCGGCTTCGTTCCGTTCGGCTATCGGGTCGAGAACCGGAAACTCATCATCGAAGAAGATGAGGCCGCGACTGTCCGCATAATCTTCGAGCGGTTCCTGGCAGTCGGTTCCGCCACCGCGGTCGCTCGCGCGCTCGCCTCTGAAGGTGTCACGACGCGAAGCGGTAAGCCCATCGACAAGGGCTTCCTCTACAAGCTGCTGAACAACCGGGTGTATGTCGGCGAAGCCGTTCACAAGGGCACCGCCTATCCAGGCGAACACGAAGCTATCATCGACCGCACCCTGTGGGACAAGGTTCACGCCATCATGGTCGAGAGCCCGCGAAAGCGCGCCGGCAACACCCGTGCGCAGACGCCGGCTCTGCTGAAAGGGCTTATCTTCGGGCCGACTGGCTGCGCGATGTCGCCGACGCACACCCGTCGTGGCGACAGGCTCTACCGCTACTATGTGAGCCAGTCTGTCCTGAAACGCGGGCCCGAGGCTTGCCCGGTCGGGCGGGTTCCGGCCGCTGAGATCGAGGCCGCAGTGGTCGACCAGGTTCGCGGGCTGCTGCGGGCGCCGGAGATCACTGTCGCGACCTGGCGGCTGGCGCGAACGAAAATCGAGGGCCTCACCGAGAACGACGTGCGCAATGCGCTGCAGCAATTTGAGCCTCTTTGGGACGAACTATTCCCTGCCGAGCAGGCCCGTATCGTCCAGCTTCTCGTCGAGCGCATCGAGGTCAGGCCCGACAGCGTCGACATTCGCCTGCGGGTCGAAGGCCTGTCGGACCTGGTCCGCGAAATGATGGACGCCGACACCAAGGCGCGGAGGGCGGCATGACGACCACGCCGATCCTCGCCAAGGATGGCCGAACGCTGACGGTTCGGGTGCCCTACACGCTCAGGAAGTGCGGTGGCCGGAAGCTGGTGGTGGCGCCCGACGGCGCGTCATGGCCTGCGCCGACCCTGCGCGTGGACAACACCATGGTCAAGGCCATCGCGCGAGCCCATCGCTGGAAGCGGCTCCTGGAGAGCGGCCGGTTCGCTTCGGTCGCTGAGTTGGCCGCAGCCGAAAAGATCAACCAGTCCTATCTATGCCGCGTCCTGCGACTGACAATGCTTGCGCCGGACATTGTCGAGTCGATTTTCGATGGTCGGCAGCCTCTCGGGCTGCAGCTGGATGCCATTCTGAAGCCGCTGCCACAGATGTGGTGCCTTCAACGGGAGATCCTGGGCGTCTGAGGCGGGTACCTATCCAATCACCAGGCCTTTGGCCAGGCCGCATTCCAGTTGCTTGACAAGCGATCCCCAACTAGTCTGCCCCAAGAGCCTAGGTTCGCTGCCATTCGTCGATCGGAAGCGAACGAGAACAGATACCAGTAGCTCTCTCGTCAGGAACCGAAGTGGCGATGGATTGCCCTACACGCGATCGGCTTCGATGGTTTTCGGTGGTAAATCCGTGCCTTCTGCGAGATCGACGAGAAATTCAAATTTTTTCTTCTGCTGAGGATGATCAACACCTGCGCGGCACACGCTAGCGAGCGCAAACTGGAGGCCGATGCGGATTGGCGGGAGCATGTGTTCTGGAAATCAGCCCGCACTCAAAACTGTCGGATGCCCAGAAGAAAGTGATAGCACTTGACTACGGCATGCGCGGCGGCGAGGGGAAAATGCGGGTGCGCCGGGCGTTCCTCTGCTACAGGCTTAAGCGTCGCGGTCCCGACATTGATCCAGCCGCGCGCAAATCGAAGGGTCCGCAGTTCGTGCTTCTCGATCGAGAGCCCGCACTTGCGAAAATAGCTGAAAGGCAAAACGGGGAGGCATGGGCATGAGCGAGATGTTTTTCGAGCGCCCAATCCTGAATTCCCCCTACGCCTATCCCGGCCGGCATTGGGAGCTGGATGCCGACGGCCAGCCGACCAGCCGCATCATCGATCTGCGCCGGCGCTCCGACCTGATCACCCCGGTGCCCAGGCCGCAAAGGCGGCGAGCCAACAGGGACCAGGCCGGGTTCGTCTTCAATGCCGGCGACGGGCTTTCCAGCGACGAGCAGGAGTACAACCCGACCCCGATCATCAACGAAGTCCGCACTTATGTGGAGACCTGGCGCAACCTGCCCAATGCCGATCAATGGCTGGTGACACCGGAGACGGCCCGACTTCTGCAGCACTGGCGGCATCATCGGTTCCAGGACATCCGGCCATTCTTCTGTCAGGTGGAGGCGGTGGAGACCGCCATCTGGCTCGCGGAGGTTGCCCCCAAAATGGGTCCGCGCTGCGCCAAGTTCTGGCAGCACATCAAGGGTGCCAATGCGCAATCCAATCCCGAACTCACGCGCATCGCCCTTAAGCTTGCGACCGGTGCCGGCAAGACCACCGTCATGGCCATGCTGATCGCCTGGCAGACGATCAATGCTGTTCGCCACCCTGGCAGCAAGCAGTTCACCCGTGGCTTTCTTGTTGTGACGCCCGGCATCACCATCAAGGATCGCCTGCGTGTGCTGCAGCCCAACGATCCCGACAGCTATTTCGAGTCGCGCGAGATCGTACCGGGCGACATGCTTGGCGATCTTGCCCGTACCAAGATCGTCATCACCAACTACCACGCCTTCAAGTTGCGCGAGCGCATCGAGGTTTCCAAGACCGGCCGCGCCCTTCTCAAGGGCCGTGGACCCGACCTCAACACCGTCGAGACCGACGGCCAGATGCTGCAGCGGGTGATGCCCGACCTGATGGGCTTCAAGAACATAATGGTGCTCAACGATGAGGCCCACCATTGCTACCGTGAACGCCCGCAGAATGACGATGTCGCCGACCTCAAGGGCGAGGACAAGGACGAGGCGAAAAAGAACAACGAGGCGGCACGCCTGTGGATATCCGGCATCGAGGCGGTGAAGCGCAAGATCGGCGTCCCAACCGTTTTCGACCTCTCCGCCACACCCTTCTTCCTGCGCGGCTCGGGCTATGCCGAAGGCACACTCTTTCCCTGGACCATGAGCGACTTCTCGCTGATGGATGCCATCGAGTGCGGCATCGTCAAGTTGCCGCGTGTGCCCATTGCCGACAATGTGCCGGGCGGGGATACCCCGAAATTCCGCAATTTGTGGGAACACATCGGCAAGAAAATGCCGAAGAAGGGTCGCGGCAAGTCAGGCAAGTCGCTGGACCCGCTGAGCCTGCCTGTCGAATTGTACACAGCGCTCGACGCTCTTTACGGTCACTATGAAAAGACCTTCGCCCTGTGGGAGGGAGCGGGCATCGACGTGCCGCCGGTGTTCATCGTGGTATGCAACAACACCTCGACCTCGAAACTGGTCTACGATTTCATCTCCGGCTTCCACCGCGTCAACGACGACGGATCGACCACACTCGAAAACGGGCGCTTGGCGCTCTTTCGCAATTATGATGACTACGGCAACCGTCTGGCCCGGCCGCGCACACTGCTGATCGACTCCGAACAACTCGAGTCGGGGGAGGCACTGGACAAGAACTTCCGCGAATTGGCGGAGGACGAGATCGAACGCTTCCGCCGCGAGATCATGCAGCGCGACGGCCAGGCGGCCGGTGAGAAGATCACCGATCAGGAACTGCTGCGCGAGGTCATGAACACGGTCGGCAAGAAGGACCGGCTGGGCGAACCGATCCGCTGCGTCGTTTCCGTTTCCATGCTGACGGAGGGCTGGGACGCCAACACGGTGACGCATGTGTTGGGCGTGCGTGCCTTTGGCACCCAGCTCCTGTGCGAACAGGTGGTAGGCCGGGCGCTGCGCCGCCAGTCCTATGACCTGAACGAGGAAGGCCTGTTCAATGTCGAATATGCCGACGTGCTCGGCATCCCCTTCGACTTCGCCGCCAAGCCCGTCGTCTCGGCACCGGCGAAACCACGCGAGACCATTCGCGTCCATGCCGTCAGGCCGGATCGCGACGCGCTGGAAATCCGCTTTCCCCGGGTCGAGGGCTATCGGGTCGAACTGCCGGAAGAGCGGCTCGCTGCCAACTTCTCAGCCGACTCGGTGCTTGAATTGACGCCCAACCTTGTCGGTCCCTCCGTCACAAAGAACCAGGGCATAATTGGCGAGGGCGTCGATCTCACGATCGAGCACCTCAAGGACATGCGGCGCTCGACAGTGCTGTTCCATCTTGCCAAGCACCTCCTCTACCAAAAGTTCCGCGATCCAGGCGAAGCGCCGAAGATGCACCTCTTCGGCCAGTTGAAGCGCATCGCCCGCCAGTGGCTCGACGGCGGCTATCTGCGCTGCACCGGCGGTACTTATCCTGCCCAGCTCATGTACCAGGAAATCGCCGACATGGCCGCCGAGCGGATCAAGGCGGCAATCACCGAAACCATGGTCGGCGACCGGCCGGTGAAGGCCATCCTCGATGCCTATAACCCGGTGGGCTCCACCAACCATGTGAACTTCACGACATCGAAGCCGCTGCGCTGGCAGACCGACGCGCGCCACTGCCATATCAACTGGGTGGTCTGCGACTCGGATTGGGAGGCGGAGTTCTGCCGTGTGGCCGAAGGTCACCAACTGGTCCGCGCCTATGTCAAGAACCAGAACCTTGGCCTCGAGGTGCCCTATCTCATGGGTTCGACGCCAAAAAAGTATATTCCCGACTTCATCGTGCAGGTGGCCGACGGCCATGACGATCCGCTCAATCTCATCGTCGAGATCAAGGGCTATCGCGGCGAGGACGCCAAGGAAAAGGCCAACACCATGAAGGCCTATTGGGTGCCGGGCGTGAACAACCTCGGCAAATACGGCCGCTGGGCCTTTGCCGAGTTCACCGCGGTCTATGAGATCGAGGCGGAGTTCGGCGCGCTTATGCGGAGTTTCGACAAACGTGGAAGTGTGGTAGCCGGCAATGATGGCGCAACGGTAGCCGGGGCAGGCGCCGCGTGAAGACCACCCGCTATTTCGAGGAGCAGGTGCTGCGCAAGCGCCCCTATATCGAGCGGCGCTGGTGCCTCGCGGCGGTGGTAAAGCCGTCACGATGCGAGGTGCAGGCGGATGGGCGCATCCGCCACTGGCTGCGCATCGAGGATGCGCCGGACGGCAAGCCGCGTTATCTTCGCGTCATCACCCTCGAAGACGGCGAGACCATCCATAACGCCTTCTTCGACCGCAATTTCAAGGAGAGCGACCAATGAAGCTCCATTACTATCCCGAGACCGACAGCCTCTACATCGAACTCAAGCCCGGGCCGGGGGTCGAGACGCGCGAGGTGGCGGAAGGGCTCAACGTCGACCTCGATGCCAAGGGCGAGGTGGTCGGCTTCGATATCGACGGCGCAGCGAGCCGCTTCGACTTGTCAACGCTGGAAACCATCGCCCTGCCGCTGACGACGACCAAGGCGGCGTGATCCGCCGTGAAGCGCCCCGCGGTCTACATCATGGCCAGCCGGCGCAATGGCACCCTCTACACGGGCGTCACCTCCGACCTCAGCCGGCGAGCCTATGAGCACCGTCACCACATCACGCCGGGCTTCGCGTCCCGCTACGGCTGCAAGCATCTCGTGTGGTATGAACCGCACGAGGAGATTCTGTCGGCGATCGCGCGCGAAAAGCAGATCAAGGCGGGATCGCGGCGCAAGAAGCTTGCATTGATAGAGGCGGCGAACCCGCAGTGGCGCGACCTCTACGAGGAGTTGAATTGAGCCGTCATTGCGAGGAGCGGAGCGACGAAGCAATCCACGGGCGGGGCGGCTCTGGATTGCTTCGCCTGCGGCTCGCAATGACGCCGGGAGGAGAATGATGGCCAGGAAACCCGTTGACGTCGAAACCTTGCGCCATGTCGGCGCCAAGCGGCGGAATATTCCGACGGCGGAACTGGAAAGCGTCATGGCGGCGGAGGACAAGTCGCCCATCCGCATCGCCTATGAGCGGCGTAACCGCGACCTCGATCCGCAACTGGTGTGGCGCGGCAAGGACGAGCAGGACTGGTCGGACCTCGTGGTCCAGGCCCCGCCGCTCTACATCCAGGAAAAGGTCCACCCCAAGGTGCTGATCGACGACCTGCTGCGCCAGTCGAAGGAGCGGGCGAAGGTGGCGACACCGGATACCCCCGACCTCTTTGCCGACTTCAACGGCCTTGCCGACAAGGAGGCCGTCACCGAGTTCTATGCCCACCAGGCCAACTGGACCAATCGCATGATTCTCGGCGACTCACTCCAGGCGATGGCCTCGCTCGCCGAGCGCGAGGGCCTGAGGGGCAAGGTCCAGTGCATCTATCTCGACCCGCCCTACGGCATCAGGTTCAATTCCAATTTCCAGTGGTCCACCACCTCGCGCGACGTGAAGGACGGCTCGAAGGACCACATCACCCGCGAGCCGGAACAGGTGAAGGCCTTCCGCGACACCTGGCGCGACGGCATCCACTCCTACCTCACCTACCTGCGCGACCGCCTCACCGTGGCGCGCGATCTGCTCAACGAAAGCGGCTCGATCTTCGTGCAGATCGGCGACGAGAATGTCCATCGCGTAAGGGCGGTTATGGATGAGGTATTTGGTGACGGGAATTTCGTTGCACAGATCGCGTTTCAGAAGACCTCATCGACTTCATCCGAGGAATTGTCGGGTGTATTCGATTACATCCTTTGGTTTGGACGATCAGGTTCAACTAAATACCGCGCGCTGCATCAACTAAAATCCCCAGGTGATTCCGGCGCCACGCAATACACCTATGGTCAGGATGGTTCCGGAGCCCGACGGACATTGTCTGAATGGGTCGCAGTTGGCGTTGCGCATGATCAATTGAGCATCTTCTCCCATGATAACATTACGAGCCAACGACCCCTTCAGGGCGAAGACGTTCCTGAGTTCAGTTACGAAGGCAATCTGTTTCCTGTTAAGAAGGGTACGTTCAAGACAGATCGGATAGGCCTCGAAAGACTTTCCAAATCAAAGCGCATGATATTCATCGGAAACACCCTTCGGTACGTTCGGTTTCTCGATGATTTCAGGATTTTTCCTTATTCAAATCTCTGGACCGATACGGTGACCTCGGGGTTCGCGGACCCGAAGGTTTATGTCGTGCAAACGAACAAAGCGGCTGTTGAACGCTGCGTTCTCATGGCCACAGACCCCGGCGATCTGGTGCTCGACCCGACCTGCGGCTCGGGCACCACAGCTTATGTGGCCGAGCAGTGGGGCAGGCGCTGGATCACCATCGATACCTCGCGCGTTGCGTTGGCGCTCGCCCGCGCCCGCATCATGGGCGCGCGCTATCCCTATTATCTCCTCGCCGACTCGCCCGAAGGCCACAAGAAAGAACTGGAGCTGCGGCTCGGCCGTTCTTCCCCGTCATTGCGAAGAGGAGGAACCGACGAAGCAATCCAGACGGGCAAAGCCTGGATTGCTTCGCCTTCGGCTCGCAATGACGCCATGCCAGCCCGAACGCACGGCGACATCCGTCTGGGCTTTGTCTATGAACGCGTGCCCCACATCACCCTCAAGTCCATCGCCAACAACGCCGAGATCGACGTCATCTGGGAGAAATGGCAGGAAGTGCTGGAGCCGATCCGCCAGCGGTTGAACGCGGCGCTGGGGCGCGCCGCACCGTCATTGCGAGGAGGCGAAGCCGACGAAGCAATCCAGTCTGGCGGGTCTGGATTGCCGCGCGCTTCCGGCGCTCGCAATGACGATCTTGCTGCCTGGGAGGAATGGGAAATCCCGCGCGAGGCCGACAAGGTCTGGCCAGAGGAAGCCAGGAAGATGCACGGCCGCTGGTGGGAGGGCCGCATCGCCCGCCAGAAGGCGATAGATCAATCCATCGCCGCCAAGGCCGAGTTCGAATATCTCTACGACAAGCCCTATCCCGACAATTCCAAGGTGCGCGTCGCCGGGCCCTTCACCGTCGAAAGCCTGTCGCCCCACCGGGTGCTGAGCGTCGATCAGGATGACGAACTGGTCGACATGCTGGCCGCCTCCGAGGGCGAGCGCGCCGCTGCCGCCCACAGCAGCGAGGACGCCGACTTCGCCCAGGCCATGCTCGACAACCTCAAGGTGGCAGGCGTGCAGCAGGCCCACAAGGAAGGCCGTATTTCATTCACCTCGATCGCCGGCTGGCCCGGCAACTTCATCTGCGCCGAGGGGCGTTATCTCGAGGTGGCATCCGCCGAAGGCGGCAAGGGCGACCGCCCGCCGGCCGGTCAGGCCGCCCCCGCGGAGCCGTCGCCGCAGGCGACTGGCGTGAGCGCGAAAGAAAAACGCGCCGGCATCTTCATCGGCCCGGAGTTCGGCACCGTCTCCCGCCCCGACCTGGTGGCGGCGGCGCGCGAGGCGGCCGATGCCGGCTTCGACATCCTGATTGCCTGTGCCTTCAACTTCGATGCCCATTCCGCCGAGTTCGACAAGCTCGGCCGCATCCCCGTCCTGAAAGCCCGCATGAATCCCGACCTGCACATGGCCGACGAGTTGAAGTCGACCGGCTCGGGCAACCTCTTTGTGGTGTTCGGCGAGCCCGACATCGACATCGAGGAGGCAGGCGGCGGCAACATCCAGGTGAGGATCAACGGCGTCGACGTCTTCCAGCCCTCGACCGGCGAGGTCAAGTCTGACGGCCCCGACGGCATCGCCTGCTGGTTCATCGACACCGACTACAACGAGGAATCCTTCTTCGTCCGCCACGCCTACTTCCTCGGTGCCAACGACCCCTACAAGGCGCTGAAGACGACGCTCAAGGCCGAGGTCGACGAGGAAGCCTGGCAGAGCCTGCACAGCAACGTCTCGCGCCCATTCCCCAAGCCCAAATCAGGGCGCATCGCGGTCAAGGTCATCAATCACCTGGGGGATGAGGTGATGAAGGTGTTTGGGGTGGAATAGGGGCACTCATGAAACGCGACACGTTCAGACACGGCTTCCCGGAAAGCGACTGGCAAGCCGCGAAGGAAGAGGCCCGTGCGGCGATGATCAAGCGGGCTAGGACAAGAAGGACAATCGCATACTCTGATCTCGTTGCTGAAATTCAGTCCGTAAAGCTTGACCCTCATAGTGCGCATCTTTCGCATCTCCTGGGACTGATCGCAGAGGAGGAGAGCGAAAATGGCCGCGGTATGCTGACTGTGGTCGTTGTGCACAAGTCGGGCGACCAGAAGCCTGGACCTGGGTTCTTCGAAATGGCCAGAAAGCTCGGTCGCACCGTCTTGGACCCCGACGAATTCTGGATCAATGAGCTCAAGCGGGTCCATGAGGTCTGGGCGGCCGGCAAACCCTGATGGAATTCCGCATCGCCGATACCTTCACCGATAGCCTGAGCAAGCTGACGGCTCAGGAGCAGAAGGCGGTCAAGACGACGGCCTTCGATCTCCAGCTTGACCCGACATCGCCGGGCATGAGCTTCCACAAGCTCGACCGCGCCAAGGACGCCAATTTCTGGTCGCTGCGGGTCAACCGCGATATCCGGCTGATCGTCCACAAGACCGCATCGGGGCTGCTGCTTTGTTATGCCGGCCACCACGATCCCGCCTACAAATGGGCCGAGCGGCGACGCATCGAGCGCCACCCCACCACCGGAGCGATGCAGCTTGTTGTCATTCCTGAGCGCGAGGAAACGGCTGTACCCTATGACGCGGCCTTTTACCTTGCGCCAGAGAGCTTCAGTGCGCGGCGCGTCGCGCCTCCGCATCAGAAGCCACCCGTGTTCGGCAATCTGCGCAAAGGCGAGCTGATGGCCTTCGGCGTGCCGGCCGATTGGGTCGACGACGTGCGCAAGGCCGACGAGGACGGCCTTCTCGACATTATCGCCCATCTGCCCCAGGAGGCGCAGGAGGCCCTGCTGAAACTGGCAGTCGGCGAACGGCCGGAGCCGCCTGTCGTCGCCACCGCCAGTGAGGACCCGTTCCAGCATCCCGATGCCCAGCGCCGCTTCCGGCTGCTCGACAACGCCGAGGAGCTGCACCGGGCGCTCGACTATCCATGGGAGAAGTGGACCGTCTTTCTCCACCCGACCCAGCGCGCCTTCGTCGAGCGCGATTACGGCGGCCCGGTGCGCATCTCGGGTTCGGCCGGCACCGGCAAGACGGTGGTAGCGCTGCACCGCGCGGCATTTCTGGCGCGCCAGCATCCCGAGGCCCGCATCCTGCTCACGACCTTTTCGCGCACCCTCGCCAATGCCCTGCGCATCAAGCTCGACCGGCTGGTGGGGGCGCAGACCAGCTTGGGGCAGCGCATCGCCGTCCATCCCATCGCGGGCTTAGGTCACGATCTCTATGCGGGACTGTTTGGCCCGCCGAACATGGCCACTTCCAGCGCCGTCAGGTCGGCAATGGAGGCTGCCTGCGAGCGCGTCGAGCCGCATGACTTCAGCCTGCCGTTTCTGATGGCTGAGTGGCGCGACGTCGTCGATGCCTGGCAGATCACCACGTGGGACGATTACCGCGATGTCCAGCGGCTGGGGCGCAGAACGCGGTTGGGGATCAAGCAGCGGCAAGCCCTGTGGGCGATCTTCGAAGACGTGCGGGCCCATCTCGCCAAACGCAACCTCGTGACCTGGGCCGGGCTCTTCGGGCGACTGGCCGACCATTACCGCTCGAGCCGCGAACGGCCATTCGATTACGCCGTGGTCGACGAGGCCCAGGACATCGGCATCGCCGAGATGAAGTTCCTCGCTGTCCTGGGAGAGGGACGAGCCGATGCCCTGTTCCTTGCCGGCGATCTCGGCCAGCGCATCTTCCAGCAGCCCTTTTCGTGGAAATCCCTCGGGGTCGACATTCGCGGCCGCTCCCACACTTTGCGGGTGAATTATCGCACCTCGCACCAGATCAGGAGCCAGGCGGATCGCCTGTTGCCCGCCGAGATCACCGATGTCGACGGTACCATCGAAAAGCGTGGTGGCACGGTATCGGTGTTCAACGGGCCGCCCCCGCTGGTGCGAGTATGTGGTGACAGCCTTGAGGAACAGGGCATTGTCGCCGACTGGATTGGCAAGCGCCTGGCCGAAGGGCTGCTGCCGCAGGAAATCGGCGTCTTCGTACGCTCGGCCGATCAGCTCAAACGGGCGAGAGCGGCGGTCAAGTCTGCCGGCGCGCAATCTGTCGACCTGACCGACAAGATGGAGACCATCGCCGGCCAGGTTGCCGTGGGCACCATGCACTTAGCCAAGGGGCTGGAGTTCCGCGCCGTCGTGGTGATGGCCTGCGATGACGAAGTGCTGCCGCTGCAATCACGCATGGATGCGGTCAGCGATGAGTCTGATCTGGAGGAGGTCTACGATACCGAGCGCCATCTGCTGTATGTCGCCTGCACCCGGGCCAGAGACCACCTGTTGGTCACCGGCGTCGAGCCGGCAGCGGAGTTTCTGGATGATCTGTTACGATAGGTCGCGGGCTTAGATCGGGGACTCTTCCATGGCCCTCCGCCCATGTTCGACCGCAATAGCGAGGAACGCTGCTCGCCTTGGTCGAGACGTATCAGCTTCAGGGTCGGTGCGTGGACGCCAACCGAGAATGCGAGTTCAATCGTCTTGATGAGGGTTTTTTCTGTGGATTGACGTGCGGCAGGGATGCGAAATGCAGGGGGATGCATGACCCAAATATGCCAATGTTTTCAATGTAATGAGATCGCGTACTCGACCGTGGTAGTCCAGAGGTTGAGAGAAATCCGGCCGAGAGAGAACGGTAACAACTTAATGCGCGCCGGCCGCAGTACAGAGGTTGACCACCGAAGCGCGGGGTTCCTTGGGCTTTCAGTCGAGCACCTGTGAGCGGAGAATGTTCGACTAGGTGAAACTGGCGGTGGAGGCAGTCTGCAGCGAACCTGTCTCAGGGATCAAATTCGCTGCTAACAGGGAAATCTGCAGGGAATTTCATCAGTTTTGGACTTTTTCGCCAAATACGTTGGATTATCACGCTCAATATCAATGGCTTACCGGGAAAATCCCTACCCGGCCGAGCAGGGATTTTGAAAATCGGAACAGGGAACGGATACGGACCAAACAGCGATTTAGGAACGGCGCGAACCAAGTGCACAAGGTAAGCGCCCTGCTCCCGGTCTAATCTGTTGCGATCTCCTCAGCACGGCGAAATGTGCGACACAGAAGGGCGATTATGCCACGCCTGAAGGTGGCATAACGCGGTTCGCCGTTGAGCCGCTGATTGCTTGGCGCGCAAAATTCGACCACGAGAATGGGTCGGCAGTTGGCAAGTTACCGTATCGTTGCGATGGCGGGCCTGGACAACAGGTGCTGACGTCAGACAGTTTGCTGCACCAAGTTTGAACCACTTGCCAAGAACATTCGCTGGCACTATATGCATCCCTGTCCGAAAGGGTCCGGCGCTGCGGCTTAAAGGCACCGAGGAATCCCGGCGGAGCGGCCCGCGTTATAAGCGGTAGAGGCGTTGCCTGAATAGGCAGACATCCAATTGTGGAAGACCCGCGATAAGCGGGACTGCGCGTCAGGCTTGATAGAGCATCTTGTTAGCTCTCGAATCCACTGGATTCCAAGCCAAAAGATAAGCTGCTGCGGCGTCAACCCAAACCTTTCGGAGACTTCCATGAATAAAATCATGGGGGCGAACAGCCCCGTATCGCGCATGCTGCCGATAAACTCGTTGAATGCGTACGAAGGCAGCGCGCGAACCCACAACAGGACCCAGCGCCGCAAACTTGAATCGCTTGTTCGCCGCTTCGGCCAGGTGGTTCCGGTCATCGTTGATCAGAACAACACCATAATTGATGGGCATGCCGTATGGGAGGTCATGCGCGAGCTCGGCTATGACGACATTTCTGCCGTTATCGTTTCAGGTCGAAGTGATCCCGAGATCCGTGCGCTTCGGCTCGCCCTTAATCGGTTGCCGCAGGATGCAGGATGGGACAACGAAATGCTTCGCAAGGAGTTCCAACACCTGCTCGACCTGAGCTTCGACATGGATCTCACGTCGTTTTCTGCCGTGGAAATCGATCATGTGCTCGAGATTGATGCAGGGGCGGGGGAAGACGGCTCGGACATTCCCCGGCCAGATGCGGTTGCTGTCAGCAGGCCGGCAGATATCTGGGTCTGCGGGCCGCACCGCATTGCCTGCGGCGATGCCTTGGACGTGGATGTTGTGTCTTCGGTGCTGAACGGCAACAGGCCGTCCATGGCCTTTATCGACCCCCCTTACAATGTGCCGATCGACGGCTTTGTGTCCGGCAACGGCGACACCCGCCATCGTGAATTTCTCCAGGGTTCTGGCGAAATGTCCGAGGCCCAGTTCATCGGCTTTCTGGGCCAGGCCTTGGAGACGCTCAAGGCCGTCCTTGCCAGCGGTTCGATCTGTTTCGTGTGTATCGATTGGCGCCATTATTATGAGTTGCAGTGCGCGATCAGACAGGCTGCGCTTGAGCTGCTGAATCTTTGCGTGTGGGCCAAGACCACGCCGGGTCTTGGATCATTCTATCGCAGCCAGCATGAACTGGTTGCCGTTCTCAAGGTGGGCAATGCCGAAATTCGCAACAACATGGCCCTCACTGGCAAGCGCCGCAACCGCTCCAACCTTTGGACCCACCGGGGGATGAACTCCTTTGGCGATGACCGTGATGAGTTGGTCAGGCTGCATCCGACGGTGAAGCCCGTGGCGCTCATCGCCGATGCCATCCGCGATGTCTCGATGCGCGGCGAGGTCGTCCTAGACACCTTCCTGGGCTCGGGATCGACTTTGATGGCGGCCGAGGAAACCGGGCGTGTGTGCTGCGGCGTTGAACTCGACCCGCTCTATGTCGATGTCGCTGTCCGGCGCTGGGAGCAGGCCACCAGGCGGGACGCCACTCTCCTGGAGAGCGGCGAGACCTTCGCCGAGCTCAGCGAGCGGCGGGCCGAGACATCACCGGAGATCGCCCATGGCTGACACCAACAGTGATGAAGATGTCGGCTACAAGCGCCCGCCGAAGACGCATCGCTTTATTCCGGGACAGAGCGGCAACCCGAAGGGACGCCCAAAGGGTGCTCGCAACCTGGCGACTGACTTGCGTGAGGAACTCGCCGAGACGATCCGTATTCGCGAGAGCGGTAGGGAGCTGCGTGTTTCAAAGCAGCGCGCCATGATCAAGTCGCTGGTGGCTGCGGCAGTGAAGGGCGATGTGCGGGCAACCACCGCTCTCGTCTCGCTCTGCGCCAAGGCCTTCGTCGATAACGTGGACGACCGAAACCAGGAAGATCTGTCGCCGGCTGATGCGCGGATCCTCGAGGATTTCGTTGACCGCGAGATCAAAGAGCGCGGCCAGACGCATGCAAAACATCGCCAGCCCGAGGCTGGCGCCACAGACAAGGAGATCGAAGATGAAGCGTGAACTGATAGAATTACTCCGTAGCGACATGACTGCCTTCGCAAAAAAGTGCTTTGCCGAACTCAACGGTGGTGAGCTCCCTGATAATGCGCCCTACTTCAAGCTGCTGGTGGCCTTCGCTGAAGATGTGGCGTCAGGAAAGATACGGCGCGGCATCGTCAACATGCCCCCGCGTCATCTGAAAACGCAAATGTTAAGCGTCACGCTGGTCGCCCGTATGCTCGGGCAGAACCCCAACCTGAAGGTGATGGTCGTAACCCATGGCGACGAACTCTCCCGCGACATCGCCTATGATACCCGCAAGATACTGCGCTGCGCGTGGTATCAGGAAGCTTTCGGGACGCGTCTCTCGGAAAGCCGCTATGTTGTCACCGATTTCGCCACCGAGCAGGGTGGTGGTGTCTTCGCGACGTCAGTGAGAGGCGCAATAACAGGCCGTGGCGCCGACCTCGTCATTGTCGACGATCCGGTCAAGATCGTCGATGCAACGAACATCAATGTGCACGAGCGTATCGCCGGGCTCTTCGCCACGGAGATTCTGCGCCGGCTGAACCGGGCGAACACTGGCCAGATTCTGATCGTTGGTCATCGTCTGCACCCGCAGGATTTGACGGGCCATTATGAAGGGCGCCCGGGTTGGCAGCAGCTTGTCCTGCCCTTTATCGCAAGCGAAGCTTCCACAATGAGTGTGGGGAGGGCGTCCTGGCACAGGAAGGCGGGCGAACTGCTGCGGCCTGATGCCTTCAGCAAGGCCGAAGTCAATGAAATTCAGGCACTGGTCGGGCCACCGGACTTCGAGACTCTGTTTCAACAGAATGCACGCGGCGTGCCATGGGAGCCGCTTGCTGACGACAGCTTTCCGCGTTTTCCGGGCCCTGTCCCCAACGATGCGCCCCTTGTCGTCAGTGTCGACCCCGCCCAGGCGGCCAACGCCCGGGCCAGCTTCTGGGTGGCGCAGGCCTGGGCCGTGATGGACGGTGCGTTTGTTCTGGTTGATCAGCGCCGGGAGCAGACCGGCTACGATGGCATGGTTGCCGCGATGCCGCGTTTCCTGAAACGCCATCTGCCCTCGATCGTGCTGGTTGAGGAGACCTCGACAGGCATCGCTCTCGTCGAAAAACTCAAGCGCAACCGGAATTCGGATGTCATAAGCATCCCGACACCGACGGCAAGCAAGACGGAGCGCCTGAAATCGTGCATTGCAGTGATCAGGTCAAGACGCGTCATGATTGCGCACGGGGCTCCCTTCCGCGAGGAGTTCGTTGAAGAGTTGACGGGTTTCCCGCATGCGCCCTCTGACGACCAGGTCGACGCAATGACTCAATTCCTGAACTTCTTGGCCACGTCGCCCGATATCCGTCCACGCCCGCAACGGGCGATTTCGGACCATAGGACAATCAAGGGCATCGCGGCTTCCCCTACGAATATTGAGGTCTATGCGCCAGGCGGGAGAGCGATTTCCGCTGTTGGCAAACAGCGGCGGTTTTGAATGGCTGAAGGTGTCTGACTCCCGGAGATCGTGCTGTCTCGTCATCACAGGAAGCTGCCAAGAAACAGCGCTTCGTCCAGCCAGGGGAACCCCGCCCTGGCGAATTTTTCGACCACCGGGTGTCGCTTGCTCACGGTCTTGTTGCGCGGCCCCCTGACTTCTTCCAGCCGCCACGAATCGATCACCTCGTCGCGGGCGAGGCAGGCGATGAGCCCGGAACGACCGACCCTGCAATGGTAATATGCGCGTTTGCCCCGGATCGCTTCCAGAAGCCGGCAGTCGTTGTCGATGCAGTTTTGTAAACGGGAGCCCAGTCTTTTCAGTTCCACCACTGTGCGGACCGGGCGGATGTCATCCGTGCCCGGCCACGGCGCTTTCGGAAGGACCGCATCGCTCAACATTGATGCTATCCATGAGTCGATGTCGCCGCAGTCACTGCGCCGCAATCTTGCCAGCAGCTCGCTTGGTGCCAGCTCCGGGCGGGCTCTTCTTATGCCCGTCAGCACATATCTTGCCACTTCCGGTCCGACACGCGTAAGGCCTTGCGGCCCGATAGTCTGCAGCAGAATCTGGTCGCCATGGGCGATGGTGTGAAGCAACATGGCGTTGATCCTGGGCACCCTGTACAAAAATTGCCTGCGGCGGGGATCGCGCAACACAGCGGTGAGCTCGTCATATGCCGTTCCGGGTAGTATGCGGGAGGTCAATCGCTTCAGGGCGCCCAGTTTGCTGCCGGCATCAAAGCCCCATGCCGCTCTTATCACCTCCCGACGTTTTTCGTACGCAATCGTTCCTGCCAATTCCTCGAGGTTGCCGCTGCCTCCCTTCTGGTAGCCCCGGATTGCCCAGGCCACATAGTGTCTGGTCGCCCTATCGGCATTGAAGCAGAATTCGATGTTCCTCGTCTCGTGCCGGCATAACTCGAGCACGCAGGACTGTGCCCAGCCATAATAGGGTGAACCAGGCATATCTACCTCCTTTGATTCCGGCCTTCGCCAGCATCTGCAGTCAGGGCTCAGGCGCTATTTCAGCGTGACGAACCACGGCGTCATCGTGTCCGTAGGGGTCACTTCTCCAAGCCTTTGTTTCCGCCTTGTTCCACTCACGGCGTGACGCCGATATCGCCAGAAAGCTGCCGCCAGTGTTGAAGTGCCCAAGAAGGTGTGCCGTTCTTGTCACCCCGCCTGCCCGGCGTCTTCCGCATGCCGTGCATTGGCTCCGGCAGGCCAAAGTCGCGAATCTTCTTGCTGACCCTCGGTGCCGCCCTGACTCTCAGGCTCTGTGGCGACTCGAAAGCCTGGCCGCCTTGCTGCGGGACCCTGGCTATGTTTTCGCGTTGTGAACTGCTGAGCCTGGGCATGGCGCGCTCCGTCTGATCGCTGACGGCTTGATGCCGTCACCTCCCGGAACCACGGAGCGGCGATGACCGACGGGGCAGGAGGACTGATTGGTTGGAGAAGACAATCGGGCTTGCCACCTCAACCAGACCAGCACAGCAATGCTTCGTTTTGAACGGATTGCCAGTCCAATTTGCAGCAGATCTCGTGAAAGGTCGAAACGAAATCGGCATGCCATGTATTGCAGTGCATTGACACCGGCTGTCGTTGGTAAACTGTCGGAATCGCGGCCAGGCAAACAGGCTGCGGTGGCCCGATTGTGAGGCTTATCCCGTTGACTCAGGTAGCCCTGGATGTAGTGTATCGGGTGGCCGGACTTGTGTGGTTGCCAGGACGGATGGCCGATGGCCAAGGCGCGCTCACTTTCCCAATTCCAGAAAGCA
>Ga0214472_10001543_pt1 | contig 25572 bp, 26 predicted proteins | sample RVTome_6_FD_207662 | JGI IMG/M metagenome (GOLD analysis project Ga0214472, IMG submission 207662) | Soil microbial communities from uranium-contaminated site in the Upper Colorado River Basin, Wyoming, United States - RVT140D175 | ecosystem: Environmental > Terrestrial > Soil > Contaminated >...
GCACGGGCCGATCGGCTCTGGGATAGATGTATCCTACGGGCAACACGCCCAGCCTCAACAGGTGCGCCAGCCAGCGCGCGTCCGAATTATCGTCGGTGTATTTGAGCCCGTTGTATTGTTGGATCGCGGCGGTGTTGGCCAGGTGCACCTTGTACCCTTGCTCCATCAATCCATCGACCAGCCAGTACCAGTTGTACGTCGACTCCACCACGATCCCTTCCACCCTCGATTGATACGCAGACAGTTGTTCAAGGATCAACCTGAGATCGTTGGGCAAGCGCTTTCGGTAAACCACTTCATCCTTCTCATCGATCAGCACCAGGACGTTGTTGTCGGAGTGCAAGTCGATAGCACCATATAGTTTCATCTTGGTCTCCTCCTTTGCGTTGTGGGGTTGGCTCTCAGCCAACCGTAGCGCCTCTCGGAGAAGCCGGCTAGATGATTATCAAGTCTAGAGTTGCATAGTTACCCCAGTCGGATGTCGCGCCGCGGCGATACACGACTGTTCAACTCCATACTTGACCCCTTCTTCCAGTTCGGTCCAGCCCTGTTCAACGCCCGACTTGACCTGCTCCCACGCGTCCTGGCTCGTGGCAGAAATGTCTTCGAGAATCGATTCTGCTTTGACGCGTTTGTCATGCAGCAACTCAAGTTGATCGTGTAGTTTTGCCTTAGCGTCCACTTCGGCCCGGTCGATTTTTACTTTCAACCCGTCGATCGTGGTTTTCCAATTGGATAACTGTTTCTCGATCTTTTCTTTGAAAACTTCTTTGGTATCCATACGGTTTGCTCCGATTTCGCTCCTTCGATAGTTCGAATAACGCCGTCGAAATACCCTTCGCTACGCCAACTTACGCGGCGATAATTTATCCGCTCCGCGCTCAAGTTGGTCATCGATCTCAGCCATCGATGCCGCCAGCGAGTTTTGGCATTGCTCTATCGACTGGCGCAGGCCGCCTTCGAGGTGGTCCAAACGGGCCGACAATTCTGCTTTGGACTGTTCGGTTTGCTCGCCGATGGTTTGTAGCCGAGTTTCGAGAAACGAGCGCAAATCATGGATGCGCGAAATTTCGGCGTGCTCGGTAAGCTCGCGCTGCGCGTGCAGCTCGCGGCTATGGCGGCGGGTTTCAAACAGCACCGACGACTGCAAATAGACCACGTAGATCAGGAACAACGCCGCCAGCAGGACGACTGTGCCGAGTAGAACAAGTCCCAACGGCGCCTCGACGGTGGCAAATACCAGGGAAAGAGTCGTGGGCGTGGTAAAAGCGCTCCAGTTGACCGCTGTAAATAGCGCCAATGCCCCGAGCGCAAGCACAATCAATATGGTACGCAAATACATCGGGACCTCCCGGCGGGAATCAGGCCGTGCGTCGCGTCTCTCTCCAGCGTAACCTTCCCCACCGAATCGATTATATCCAGCTTCGGTGCGGTTGCAATCCCATCGTGGTGAACGGGTCAGTGAACGGGTCAAGTCTAGAGTTGCATAGTTACCCCAGTCGGATGTCGCACCGCGGCGATACACAACTGTTCAACTCCATACTTGACCCCTTCTCCTTCTCCCTTGACCCCTTCTCCCCTTCTCAATTGCGTCGCCAAGTAAGTCGGTTTTCATGAGCCGATCTTTGTCCAACTCGGCGACAAGGCCAATCACCTCGGCCATGTTCCCACTCGTCACGTTATTGGTAAAGTTCGAATTGCCGAAAACTTCTTCGATAAGCACGAGCTGGTCTTGGACTCTCGTCGAAAGGTTGCCTTTCCACACTTTGCGGGCTTCGTTCAGAATATGTGCGTAAAACGGGAAGAACTTCTGGTTTAGAGTCGGCAGAATCTGATCGTTAGGAACCGTGAGGAGCGAGGAGAAAAGAAGCTTGTCGCGCTCCCGCTCCTGTTCGTCTTTGGCATCCGGCTTTGGACGGAACAGCTCCCGTAGCTGATTGAACTCCGGATCCTGTATCAACTTAACCTCGAAGATGCGAAGCAAAAGCAACTCGATGATGTATTCCACCCGCTGCACAGGCGTCCCCGCAGGCCGCAGCTTGTTATGCAGTCGCTTGAGGATGTTGTTCGTCTCGCTGTCAGCGTAATGAACTGTTGAACGTGCCATAGTTAGTTAATGAGTCGCCTTTGCGCTCGGTAAACCGGCAGGGTCGAACTCGCCACATCCCGGATCAGCGCGTTCGGACATAGTAATCGAAACGGGGGGCGGATGCCAAGAGTATACAGGAATGGGGTCTGGCGTGCGTAATTGACTTATTTGCCACACAGCCAGGCTCGTTGAGCTTCCGTTATGAGGCCGCGATATTCTTAATGTAACTTTGTCGCCGGGGTCAGAAGTCTACGACTAGACTTTCTTGTCCACAGATATGTTCCCCGTGTCTAGTTACTTAAGTCTTGGTAGAAAAGAGGAACAGGAAGGAAGAAATGTATGCTCGTCCGATCGATCTACGCGCTTATCGTCGCCACACTCGCCGCATTGGCCTCTCCAGCGCCAAGCACCGCGGCGGAGTCGCCTTGCCCCTCTGTCCTCGATCACAAATTCGCGAATCTGATGGATGAGCCGGTCTCGCTCTGCCAGTTCCGCGGCAAAGTGCTGCTGATCGTTAACACGGCGAGCGAGTGCGGCTACACGCCGCAGTACGAGGGCCTGGAAAAGTTATACCGACGTTATCGCGACAGAGGATTCGCGGTCCTGGGGTTTCCGGCGAACGATTTCGGCGGCCAGGAGCCGGGGGCGGACAAAGAGATCGCGCAATTCTGCCAGGTGAACTACGGGATCACGTTCCCGATCTTTGCGAAGACCTCGGTCGTCGGCGCTAACGCAAACCCACTTTATCGCGCGCTCGCCGCGATGACCGGGAAGCCGCCGCGCTGGAACTTTCACAAGTACCTCCTGGACCGGGCGGGGCAGCCGGTAGCCGCGTTTGAGAGCGCCGTCGAGCCCGATGATCCGCGGCTTATTGCGCAGATTGAAAAGCTGCTCGCTGCGCGTTGACACAACGGTCGTTCCAATCGTTCCAGCCGTTCAAACCGTTCAAGTCGTTCAAGGCATCGAACGCATTCAAGGGTTCAAAGTGCGCGGTGCTCTCGCCTTCACCAGGAACCCCACTTCCCCTTCGCTCAGGCGATATCTCGTCCGCTCTTTTTACTCTCATCCGCATAGGGTGGGGAACTCGGAAATCGGGGCAAGTCTGGAGTCGGCTAGCATTCAAGTCCAAAACCTTTGTCCCTTTTGCAAACTTCCCACGAGTAAATCGTAATGGAAAACTTAGGAATGGCTTTCTCTTTTTTCTCAGCCTGGGGAAAACGGGACTTTGTAACGGACGGAAAGGGAGGGAAAAAGAGCGAATAGGGGTGGCGCATTATTTGCAGCCATCTCCCACCGCCGGACAGCTTTCGCCCATTACTCTTCGATCGTTGCGGTGTTGCTTTGGATCATGCAGCGGTAAGCGCCGATATTCACCATTCCGACCTCGGGACTTCTCGTGATCATCCCTGCTCGCGTTCTGATCCAGCGTCCTTCATCTGATTCGTGGCAAGGAAGATTGAGCAAAAAGAAAACATTCACTGGAGAACTTGTGGGAAGCCGATGTGCACAAGAGAGTGACATGCCGCACCGCGTTGGCAACGAGGTTGAGCAGAGTTGAACTTCTTCCAGAATAATTCCTGGGAATTGAGAATAGGGGGCAAATTTATGACTGGAAAGATTCTCCAGCCGTCGGGAAGCCGGGCGTTGTGTGTTTTGGCTTTAGGCATCGGATTGGTACTGAACGTTCCATTACTAAATGCCCAGTCCTTGCCAAAGAAGATCATAACCGGAATCAGCACGTTAACCGGATCGAGCGCGATTTTATCGGTAGCGCAAAAGGCCGGCCTATTTGAGCGGCATGGGTTGCACGGGCAAGTCGTCTATTTCAGCAACGGCACTATCGCCGCCTCGGCATTACTATCCGGAGACGTAAAAATTAGTCTCATGTCTGCCAACTCCACTCTGGCTGCTGCTATCGGAGGTGCAGAGGTGGTCCAGATCGGGGGACTGACGAACAAATTAGACTATGGGCTCATGGTCCTTCCGTCGGTCACAAGCCTCCGGGAGCTTAAGGGGTCTAGTTTAGGAATCGCGGGATTTGGAGGGGCATCGGATTTCGCGGCGAACTACATTATCCGAAAAGAAGGCATGACACCTGGAAAGGACGTTGTCCTTGTGGCGGTTGGCGGGCAACAAGAACGTCTTACCGCTTTGGCCACTGGCAAGCTGAAGGCTGTGCTCCTTCAACCTCCATTTACGAAAAGGGCGGAAAAAATGGGGTTTAGAAGATTGGTTGATTTCTCGTCGTTAGACCTCGAATTCCAAACATTGGGCTATGCTACGACCCGTTCTTACCTCAAAGCGGATCGCGAGGCTTGCCTCAATTTCCTCAAGGCGGTCACAGAAGCGACCTACTTTTTCAAAAGCCATAAAAACGAGAGCAAAACAATTCTGGCTGCTTTCCTGAAGACAGAAGACCAAGATGCTCTGGAAGAAACCTATAATCTCAATGCCCGGTATTTGATTCCAGAACTTCCGTACTCCTCCGTCAAGGGACTGCAAAACACACTGGATCTAATGGCCTACCGAAATCCAAAGGCGAAAGATAAAGACCCGAGGGAAGTGATTGACGATAGTCTTGTAAAGACCATGGAAGAAAGCGGGTTTATCTCTTACCTTCGGAAGACATACTCTATCACTGCCCGGTAGCAAGAGTGAAACAGTGACCTTTGCTGAGTTTAAGAGGATTTCTCCAGAGAGGGGACGTGATGATGAATCCGAAGGCTGAGAACGTGGGAACCTCAGATACAAACTATCGCGACCTGAGAGATTGGCTCGATAGGGTTGACCGTCTTGGAGAGCTTACGACGATACGCGGGGCTAACCGTGACTTGGAAATCCCGGGCATTTGGGAAATTGTAAGCCGAGAGGGCGGAGGTATCGCACCAGCCCTGCTGTTTGATGAGATACCGGGTTTTCCTGCCGGCTTTCGGATACTATTCGGCGAACTGGAATCGGTAAGACGCCTGGCACTTACCCTTGGCCTAAGGTTAGATCAGTTCGATATATTAAGCTGTGTTAAAGCCTGCCGCAGCAGACTGAAAGAAATGGCGCTCATCCCGCCTCAAAAAATCAAATTCGGAAATCTTTTGGAAAACGTTGATAGCGGCAGTAACGTCGACCTGCATAAATTCCCGGCCCCAAAGCACCATGAAAAAGATGGCGGGAGGTACTTTGGCACGGCGCACTGCGTCATTACGCAAGACCCGGATGAAGGTTGGGTGAATCTGGGCACCTATCGATGCATGCTTTTTGGTAAGCAGTCACTAGGCTTGCACATGAGTGCCGGGAGAGATGGCCGGACGATGATGAATAAATACTTTTCTCGCGGCGAGCCGTACAAGGTCGCTGTCGCAATTGGCGCTGATCCTGCTCTTTCATTGGCCAGTAATATGACGGTGCCCTGGGGAATCTCCGAGTACGATTTCGCAGGAGGGTTAAAGGGCAACCCCATTGAAGTCTTGGAGGGTCCATATACGAAGCTACCGATACCGGCCTCTGCAGAAATCGTCGTTGAAGGGGAGTGTCGTCCCGGCGAAACCCAGTTAGAGGGACCATTTGGTGAATGGGCAGGCTACTATGCCAACTGTGGTTTATCGCCAGTCCAAGAGCCGATCATCCATGTCAAAACAGTGCTCTATCGCTCGAAGCCAATTCTTACCTGTGCGCAGCCGGCAAAACCTCCTTCAGACCTCTTCGCCCAGTCGGTTTTTCGGTCGGCATTGATCTGGGACGAATTGGAAAAAGCCGGTGTCCCTAATGTCCGAGGTGTGTGGTGCGACCTGGCCGGAGGAAGCCGACTTTTTAACGTGGTGTCGATAAAGCAGGCTTACCCGGGTCATTCCCGGCAGGCAGGGATGATAGCGTCCCAATGCGGCTCCGGGGTCTATATTGGTAGATATACGGTCGTAGTAGACGACGACATCGATGTGACGGATCTCAAGGAGGTGATATGGGCCGTGTCTACTCGGTGTGATCCGGAGAAATCAATTGACGTTATCCGGCGGTGCCGAAGCAGTTCAGCCGACCCTGCGATCTCACCTGATGTAAAAACATCTTCTCACAATCCGGACGACACATTCACAGCCAAAGCAATCGTAGATGCGTGCTGGCCCTATGAGTGGAAAGACCGCGCATTCCCGGTCGCTCAAGTTAGTCCGGAACTTCACCGCCTGATTCTCGAAAGATGGGGCAGAGAGCTAAAATTAAATGGCCATGCGGCGCGGTAGCCGCGGATGATTGGGGCAGCCTCGGGTCATGGCCGGGCTAACTTTACCTTTGACATTGATATATTCCCGGAATCGCCGGCGTCTGACATTCGCCGCGGTTATACTGCTACGACTGGACCTTCTTGGCTGGGGATATTTTCCCCGCGTCTAGTTGCTTGAGTCGTGGTAGAAAAGAGGAACAGGATGGAGAGAGGTATGCTCGCCCGATCGAATTGCGCGCTTATCGTCGCCGCGCTCGCGGCATTGGGCGGCGACAAAGGCTGATTTTTTAGGACTCAGAAAATGGAAAAGTAGCCGATCCCCTTTAATTCCCCCTCAAAGTCACTTCCGTGGGGACCTCGCGATGCTTCAAACACCCGGCCTCGTATCGACCATTCAGCCGGCGGCAATCGATTAAGCTAACGGCTTTGCCTCTTCGCTTAGAATAGTTTCCACCAATGCTTTCAGTTGATTAACGCCTTGTTCTGATTGGTCACGCATGACTTTTTCCAATTCCTTTATCGAAGCCAAACTTTCCGCTCGATATTCAAGCTTTCGCGTGAAGAGGGTCGTTCCTTGGCCCGGTGCAAACGTGTAGGTGATGCGCGTCGGCGCCTTTTGCGATTGAAGAACAATCTTCGACGGTCGCCGATGCTCAACCACCTTCCATGTCGTCTCAAAATCCTTATCGCCGATTCGTCCGCGTTCATGAATCAAATCTCCAAGACCGTAAGGCCTTTCGACTACGCCTCCCACTGCTTTCGTGGCCGGGTGCCATTGCGGCCATAGGCGTGCTGTGGTGATCAAATCAAATACCGCCTTGGGCGCGCCCCTGATGGTTACGGTGTTACTGACGGTAGTCGTGCCGCTTCGCTTGCTCTCCGCTGCCGTTGTCTGCGATATTGGTTCATAGCAGAGAACGCTTACGGCCACCGCAGCTAGTAAAAGAGATGTCGCTCTTATCCTCATAGTCGTATAACTCCCCTTCAAATTTTGACTTCCCAGAGTCTTCTATCACGTTATGGTAGTGGGCAACAATAATTTGTGGGCTGATGGCTCTCGCTGGGATCCAGCAAGCGGACCGGCAAGCCGCTGCGGTGGAACTTTCACATGTACTTCCTCGACCGGGCGGGGCAGCCGGCGGCCGTAATCGAAAGCGCCGTCGAGCCCGATGATCCGCGGCTTACTGCGCAGATCGAGCAAGCGGGTCAGCAAGCGGGTCAAGTCTAGAGGTGCGTAGTTATCCCAATCGGATGTCGTGTCGCGGCGATACACAACTGTTCAACTCCAACTCTGTAAATGTGGTAAATGGTAAATGTGCAAATGTGACAGACCGTGATTATTGCGTAATCCTAATCGGCGACGGACGCCGCGATTCACTTTTGCAAGTATCGCAACTCGGACACCGGCCCCTAAGGGACTTTGGTATGGAGAATGTTCCATTGAGGCGAGTATGAAACAGGACGAGCTCAGATCTGCTAGTGTCGCTGAAATTGTTGCGACCTACGTGAAGAAAGTCAAAGAGAATGGCTTAGCAATCATGAATGGCGACGCTGATGCGGCCAATGCTGCTTACGATATTGTTTGGCTTTGTTCGAAAGAACTAAAACTCCGGGGCGTCGACTCGCAAAGAGCTTTATTGCCATTATTGGGCAGCGACGATCCACAGGTGCGATTGTGTGCGGCAAAAGATGCGCTCGACTTTGCGCCGGATATGGGTGCTCTTGAATTGGAAACCCTAGCGAGATCAAACGTTATCTGGCGACTGGACGCACAGATGATTTTGAGAGATTGGCAGCGGGGGACACTCAAACTTCCGTGACGCAAGAAACGGGGTTGGTGCCAGGGTCGGTGCCAGACTTGCGAAAGTTGCGTTTAGTGCAGGTGGGCGAGACTCGGAGGTCTAACGTGTTTTCCACCGCACTGCTGGCATGAATCACGCGGCGCGGTCGTCGAGATTCCACACTCGCACTCTTTTACCTCGCGCGCGCAATACCGGGGCGGCCATTTCCTGGAGGCGCACCACGGCGCGCACCTTTTCCGGAAAGGGCAGTGCCGCCAGCCTGTGACGGCGAGCTTCCTTAGCGGCGAAAAGCCGCGCGATCTCCGGTTTCAAGGTGTCCATTGCTTCCATTTCCCTTCCAGACCGTGGCGCTGGATCACCCCGGCCAGATAATTCATATCCAGTTCCGCCTGCTCGCGAAAAATGCGCACTCGCTCGCGGTCTTTGTCCCGGCCGGTGTGCAAACAAATGGCGATTAGATGTTCGGCCCGAACCACTCTTGTGGACAGGTCCTCGTATGAAGTCTCTCGCGCTTCTCTCAGCGCTTCATCCAACAAGGCATTGTAAGCCGGAAGAAACTGGACCGGTACACCCTCGATCAACACGCACTCGCCTTCCTCTGTGTAACCCCGCGCACGGAGCGCCTCATAAAGAGGGGTCAGTGAGAGCAAGCCGGCGGCACTCTGCGGCAGGATCACGAACACGTCCAGGTCGAAGGTGAGCAGCGGTTCGACGTAAAAGGTCGCGCCCATCGCGCCGCCAATCGCATAGCGATTGATCACGCCGCCACGCTCCAGTTCGTTCAGAATCTGCAAGGTGCGTTTCATCGCCAGTTTCCCGGGCAGTTTAACACAGCATCAACCAGAATTCTGTAGAATTCTGTGGACATAGTTTTTTGCCGTCCTCCTTCACCCCTTCTCCTTCGCCCCGTCGATGCTCCAAATCCCCGCGCCCATGGGTCGCCATGTAGAGAAAAACGAAGCAGTAGAACACCGCCGCCTCGCCGTTGTTTTGAATCGGCCAGAAGCCCTGCGGGAAATGGCCGATGAAGTAGGCCGCGGCCATCTCGCCGCTGGCGAGGAACGCGGCGTAGCCGGTGAGCCATCCGACTGTGACGAGCGCGCCGAGAATCAGTTCGATCACGCCGGTCATATCGAAGAGCGATGCCAGCGGCACCGCCGCGCCGTTGATGCCGCCGAAAAGTCCGAAAACTTTCTGCGCGCCGTGGCAGAAAAATAACAGACCGATGATGATCCACATGGCCGCGTAGGCTTGCGGCGCATAGCGACCGCGAGTTTCTTTCATGACGCTTTCTTGATTGTCATACAAAAAAGCCTGCGCTTCAGTCAATCATCTTGACCGACCGGCGCCTCATGTCCGTCGAGCTAATTAGAGATTCGGGCGCAAGCCGCGCCGGCCTCTTGGTCGACTCTGATTCGTGACGTGGACATTTTCCCCGTCATGGAGTATGGACAAAGCAGATGACTCGTATGCTATCGGCAGCGGAAGAAAAATATTGCAATGGTTGGAGGTAATCCATGTGGGACGGAGAAGCGGAAGTTCTGGTGTTAGGGGCGGGTCATAACGGCCTCACCGCTGCCGCGTACTTGGCAAAAGCCGGGTTGAAAACTTTAGTCCTGGAGGCGAAAGAACGGGTGGGCGGAGGCTCGGGCACCGAGGAGCTGACCGCGCCCGGATACCGCCACGACACTTGCGCGTCGATTCACGGAGGGATTCAATCCGGACCTGTTCTCAAAGATTTAGAACTGGATCGCTTTGGCCTCCGCTATATCTATCCCGATCCGCTCTACGCCAGCGTCTTTCCCGACGGCAGCTCCCTGATAACGTGGCGGAGCGTAGACCGGACTGTGAAGGGGATCGAGCGCTTTTCCCCGAAGGACGCCGCGGCCTACCGTCGCCTGATGGAATTTTGGGAGAAAGCGATCCGCGACGGGTTCGCTCGTTCGCGCTACTCGCCGCCGCGCAAACACACCGAGATTTACGCGCGTCTGGAAAAGAGCGAATTTGGCTTCGCGCTCATGAAACTCATGGCCAGCTCGCCGCTTGATGTGGTCCGGGACCTTTTCGAGGAGGAGCATGTCCGCGCCCACGTGCTTAAGGCCTCCATTCAGGGTGGAATCTTCCCGGATCAACCCGGCAGCGGTGGTTCGGTTTTCACCGGCGGTACCGGCGCGCGCCACACTTTCGGATGGGGGATCCCCGAGGGCGGCGCGGCGGAGCTACCCCTAGCCCTCGCGCGCTGTTTACGCGCGCATGGCGGCGAGGTCGTCACCTCCGCTCCCGTGAAGGAAATCATCGTCGCGGACGGTACCGCCAAAGGCGTTGTCACCGCGGATGGCCGGCGCTATGCTTCCCATAAGGCACTGGTGGCCGGGCTGCATGTCCGGCAGTTGTTCACGGAGATGATCGATCCGCAGTGGCTCGATGCCAGCTTGGTGGAAGCGATGGGAAACGTCAAAACCGGTCTATCGGAAGTTGTGCTCCACCTGGCCCTCTCCGAACGTCCGCGCTATCGCCATGGCCTCGGAGTCGATGATGTCGTACATGTCCACGCGGCCGAGTCGATCGCCGATCTCATCGCCGCCTACGCCGAGTACCGCAAGGGAAATCGTTACCCGCGCGCGCCGTTCCAGATCATTTGTCACACCCTGCTCGACGGCAAACGCGCTCCGCAGGGACACCATGTTTTAAACATCGGCCATTACGCGCCCTATGATCTTTCCGGCCGGCCCGAATCCTGGTCGGGGATCAAAGAGGCACTCCTGCGCCACGAGATGGAGCGAGTGCGCGAGTACATTCCCAACGTCAACGAGAAAACCGTCGTTGGCAAACTCGTGGAGACACCATTAGATATCGCGGCGAGTAACGCCATGTTCTTGCGCGGCGACATCGGCGGGATGGGCCACCTGCCCTCCCAAGAAGGCGTTTTGCGCCCCCATCCGAGCATCTCCGATTACCGCACGCCAATACGCGGCCTCTACCTGACGGCAGCTTGCACCTTTCCCGGCGGCTCCATCACCGGAGCGCCGGGCCATAATTCCGCCATGACGGTGCTGAGCGACTTGGATCTCAACGGAGCCGCTCAATAGAAGGAGCGTTTTTTGCAAGAGTCACCGTGGTACGACTTTGACGACCTGACTTTCTTGGCCGGGATATAATTCACGCGTCTATTTGTTTGAGTCGCGGTAGCAAGGAGGAAGAAACTCCCGGTCAATCTTACCTCTGATATCAACACTTGCGGCAGATGAGATCTCCCTTTGGAAACGGTAGGAGCAGGCAGTCGACGCGCGGATCGGTTTGCGCGCGGTTCAGGATGTCCGTCTGAATGCGCGGCGAAGTCATGTTATCGATGACCAGCCATCCACCGGGCACGAGGCGCGGGACCACCTTCTCGTAGACCTTGGCGTTGAACTCCGGGGGCTCGATATCGGAGAAGCAAAACGCAATCTCCTCGAAACGGTCCGCGTAGTCGAGAGCGTCGCCATGAAAGACCTGGACCGAACCCGCCGCTCCGGCGCGGGAGATGTTCTCGCGCGCCAGCGCGACCTTTTTTTCGTCGAGATCGACCGTCGTGAGCGTCACGCCTCTCGCGCGGGCGGCCAGCGATAGCCATAGACTGGAGTAGCCGCCGCTGCTGCCGAACTCGATAAACGCGCCCTGCGGCGCCGACATCGCCAGGAGCGAAAGGCAGCGCCCGACGTCCACGGGAACACTGCGCAGCGACGGTTGATCGCGTGCCGTCTGTTCCTCCAGCGCGCGCATCACCTGTTGCATGTCCGCTGAAATGTCATGAAACACTTGTGCCTCCCTCGAGATTTTCGAACGGCACGCTGCGCCGATTGATCTGCTTTTCGATATCGTCCGGAAATAGATTTTCGCTCAGCATCACATAGTCGCCGTAGGCGCCGTGAACGGGTCCGAGTAAGCTGCGCTCGGCGAGCAGCCCGGGCTTTCGCTTGCCAAACTGAGGCAAGAGCGAGCGATATTTTTGGTAGCACTCGTACCAATTGCGTGTGAGCAGCACGTAATAATCCAATGGCACCGGCGGCTGCTCGGCCTCCCTGCACAGCGCCGTCGATGGCTCACGCCGCCACTGCTGCGGACGCGGCAGAATCCCGCGCGACATCAGGTACTCGAAGCCAGCGCTGGTCGATTTGACCGCCTCGTCGACGGATTGATAGCCGTGCGGCCGCGCCATTTCGATGCCAGAAACGAAACTCGGCTGGACGTTCCCCGTGCCGAAAATTTCCACCGCGTCGCACATCCAGCGCACCCAGTTGTCCCAGCCGATGCGATCGGCTTTGCCGGGATTGATCCATTCGAAGAGCCGTTTATCCCACACCTCCATGTTGAAGTGGATGTTGTCGGCGCCGGCGGCTTTGTACCGTTTCACTTCGTCGCGCGGCCGGGCATTGACCTCGAAGGTGATCCTTGGCTTCGATGAGCTCTCTTTGATGGCGCGAATGTACTCCTCGTAGAAATCCACTTCGCTCTTACCGTGCAACGTCTTGGTGATCGAGCCGCCGCTAAGCACGAAACCGGGCGCGCTTACGCCATGTCTGCGGGCGTCGCTCGTGACCTCCTCGCAGACTCGCACGACGTCTTGCACCGATTTTACCGGGGTGGTCAGCGTGAAATCGCGCGACAACTTCATCTGGCGAGCGTTTTCGTTGATGTCGCAGAACTTGCATTCCTCGCGCGCTCCCCAGTATTGGCAATTGCGAAAGATCGTAATGAACGTGCCGAATGCCACGATCTCATGATAGGGCGTACCGTCAGGCAAACTCTTCGCGTAATAGTCGGGCGTTTTCGGATACCGAACTTCGGCGAGCACGCACCCTTCCGTCGTCAGCACGAGCCGGCCATCGACCACATCGATGAGGTAGGGAGAATAAGGGGAGAGAGAAGTCTGAATCGCTACGGGGCGCATCCCGCAGGGCCCATTAAGGATGACGAAGTGCTCGGGAACGCGCCGATGCTCGCCCCTTTTCAACTCAGACATCGGCACGAGATCGTAAGAGAACAAGCGGTAGGACTTAACCAGCGCGCCTGCTGCGGCTTGGAGCGCGGCGTCGCTAAACCAATGACCGAGGCTCAGGAGATGTTGCTTGAGAATAGTCTCCTTGGGAACGTCCGGGTACTTCTGGAAATACGAATCCAACACTTCGGGATTGGAATCGTTCGTCGTCGAGCTGTTGCCCATTTCGCGGGTCCTTTCGATCGTGACGTTGCTTGGTTCGGGCTTGGCGGCGCACTCGCCGTCGTTGCTACTTTAAAAAGGCTTGGGCAACCTTGAGCGCGGGTTCGCGCACCTTATCGAGTTTTTCTTCCGACTGATTTTCGATCTGCAAAAAATCATTGACCGACATAGTGTCTTTCGCCGGGATCGTGCCGGATTCTCTCAGCCAGCGGGTATCGACATCAAGGCGCCGGGTCGGCTGACCGAGTGCTCTGGAAACGATCTCCTGCCCTTCGCGGCCCAGCAGCCAATTGACGAAAATCTTGGTGCTGTTCGGGTGCGCCGGCGCTTTGATTACCGCCAGATTCCCGCTGCCGCCGGTACCGTAAGTTCCCTCTTTCAGTGTAGGCAGAGCCTTGATCGGTAACCCCGCTTTCAGAAACGGCAGAAAGGAATAATAGGAGAGACCGATGGTGACGGCGACGCGTCCTCTGGCCAAACTTTCCGCCAGCAAGCGTTGATCACGGCCGAGATATAAATCCTGTGCCACGAGTTTTTTGAGATACTCCTCGCCTTTGACCCGCCACATGAACGACCAGCTGGAATCTCCGGCCCCCGGCGTGCGCGGATCGAGATAGCCGATTTTGCCTTTCCACTTCGGGTTGAGCAAATCGTCGAACGAACGGATCTCGCTCGGCTTGACCAGATCGGTGTTGTGCCAAATGATTTCCGGCAGATAGGCCTGCGACATGTAAACGAATCGTTTTGCGTTATCGACCCACAAATGACCGCCCCACCACTGTTTTGGATCTTTAACTTCGGGCAGCACCAGCCAGGGTTCGATCGGATCGAGAATGCCCTCGTCCAGCATGCCGGAGACGATCGAAGAAGAACCGCCGACATGCAAATCGAAATGGCGCACGCCTGCTTTGAATTCGTCCGCCATACGGCGCACCCCCGCGCTGCCGCGCGCCGTGAAAGTCTCGACTTCGACACCGAAGCGAAATTTGAATTGCTCCTCGAGCTGTTTTTTCAACTCGGCGCTGGCCGGAATCGATACCGTTACCTTGCCTTCTTTCTTCGCGCCATCAACCAGCTTATCCCAATCCGCCGGCCCGGCGGCTTTACTGGGTTGGCTGTGGACCGCGGGCGCGAATGTCAGAAGCCACAACAGGCCGACCGATAAAAAATTTCTCGCCATTATGATCCGGACCGGCAACATTTTGTCTCCACTACACCGGCAAAAATTAGCTGCTGAGCGAACGCTTTTGCGAGCTTTCCTTGGCTGGTCAATAATCCTTTAAACAGAAACATTTAATATGTCAAGCATTATTGTCTAGTGAATTAAACACCTTGGAGCAGCAATGTCCAAAGGCTCTATGATGGGAAGCTAATTAGGTATTGAACAGAGTTAGAGAAATCATGATTTCGCGTGGCCTCGACCTGGATTTTGTCGCCGGGTCAGTCGCCGAGGTGAGCAAAGTTCAACGTTCCGGTTCAAGGTTCAAAGAACTCACAATGTTCCAGCGGTTCAATGCGTTCAAGTGGTCGAACTCGCCTTCAGGTTTCTTACGATTCTAGGCGCCACATGACTCTGCGGCGTCAATCAATCCGCTTGAGCTTCACCTTGTACATCTCCTGACGCTTCGCGTACCCTGCGGCGCCCGCGCGCATCTTTGCGACGGATTCATCGTCTAGCTCGCGAATTCGTCTAGCCGGCGCGCCGATAATGAGCGAGCGGTCCGAAAACTGCTTCCCCTCGGTCACCACAGCGCCGGCGCCGACCAAGCACTCTTTACCGATGACAGCACCGTTCATCACCAGCGCCTGGATGCCGATGAGCGCGCCGTCGCCGACGGTGCAGCCGTGCAGCATCGCCTGGTGGCCGATGGTGACGTTGGCGCCGATGGTGAGCGGAAAACCCGGATCGGTGTGCAGCACGGCGTTATCCTGCACGTTGCTGCCGTCGCCGATGTGAACCGGCTCGTTGTCGCCGCGAATAACCGCACCCGGCCATAGGCTCGCCCGCTCCCCCAGCGTCACTTTGCCGATAACCGTCGCCTCGTTCGCCACGTAGGCTGAGGATGGAATGATCGGCGTATCATCGCCAAGTCGATAGATCGCCATACTTTCTCCTTATTAGTGCTGTTCAAGGGCTTCGCCCGTTCCGGGTTCAACAGGAGTTCAAAGTTCAACGTTGAACCTTGAACCCGGAACCTTGAACGAAGAGAAGTGCAACAATCCCGAGCCAACAGGCTAAGATCGCGAAGATTTCTCAATCTCTCATATCAAGCCGAAGAACTGCCGCCCGTACTTTCCCAGGACCTTCTTGCGCAGCTCGGGGCTGGTTTCGGCGACTGCGGGGAACCTGGCCATCCATTCGTAGGGCCTGCATGCGTCGATGACCGCGCGGGAGTTCATCAGGGCTTTCGAATCCGGATGAATCATCGGGTCGAGGGAGCTCGACCAGCAGCGCCGCTGGATGTCGATGTCGCTTTCCGGGTCGCAGCGCGTCGACAGCGCCCAAACGACGTCGTTTATGCGCGTCGGGTCGATATCGTCGTCTACGACGATGGTGAAGCGGTTTTGATAACCGCCGGAGAAGCACTGCGAGGCGATGACGCCCGCTTGTTTGACGTGGCCGGCGTAGCGTTGTTTGATGGCGACCACGGTGAACTGCCGCGGCCCGGGCTCGTGCGACCAGACGCCGCGAATCTCGGGCACGCCGGCTTTCTCCAGCTCTTCCCAGACATGCGCCGAACGGGTGATCGCGCGCAGCAGCGTCAACACATGCGGCGGGCGCGCCGGGTTGGCGCAGGAGACGATGGGATCGTTTCGATACAGAACGCGCTTCACGCGAACAACCGCTTCGAGACTACGCGGGCTGGCGTAATAGCCGGGCCACTCGCCGAAAGGCCCTTCTTCTTTCAAATCGCCAGGGCGAATCTCTCCTTCCAACACGATCTCGGCGTCTGCCGGGTACGGCAGGCCCGTAATGTCGCTGCGAATGACCTTGATCGGCTCGCCTCTCAGACCGCCGGCGAAATCGAATTCGCTGATGCCGGCCGGCACTGGACTGCACGCGGCGAACCACACCAGCGGATCGCAGCCGAGTACGATGTTGACGGGCATCGCCACGCCTTTCTCAAAATACTTCTGCTTGTGCATGTAACCATGCTTTCCCGGTCCGATGTATATCCCGGCGCTTTGTTTGTCCTGGGACATCATCCGATAGGTGCCGGCGTTGATCCAATCCGAATCCGGACCTTTTGTAATCACCAAGTGGCCCGTGCCCAGATAGCGACCGCCGTCTTTTTCGTGAAGCAGCGGCGAGGGAAAGCGCCAAAGGTCGACCTCGTCCCCTTCCTGAGCGTGCTCATGGACCGGCCCGCTCCGCACTTCCTCCATTGGAATCGGTGCGCAGTGCCTCATCCTCTCGTGGTACATCCTGGTAAATTCCAACACGTGATCGAATTCCTCGGTGACGCCGAGGGTTAACGCGATGCGTTTCGGCGAAGCAAAATGGCCGAAGAGTGTGCGATAGCCGTTAGCGTAGCCTTTGATCTTGTCGAAGATCAGCGCCGGCGGATACGGCGGGTGCTCCCGATAGAGCACGTCGACGATGGCGCCCATCTCGAGGTTCCAGTCGACGCCTTCAAGCGTCCGGATCTCGCCGAGATCGTCGACTTTTACCAGCCAATCACGCAGGCCGTCATAGATCATGGTAACTCCTTGGCCGTAAGGGCGGGTTTAAAACCCGCCCCTACCGAAACACGTCGCTAATCTGCGGTAGCGGCACCTGCTTTTCGTAAGGCCAGCGCAAAGCCGGGTTTGCGAATGAAGATTTGATTGCAACCTCTTTTCTTGCTCAGCTCTTCGATGAGGCGGAACAACGGTTGCCTGCCGTCGAGCGCCGGCTTTGGCGCGCCGCCGTTAGCGAGCGCGTTCACGGCATCCGAACCAGCGTAAACCCGCAGTAGAAGCTCTTCATCGGAAGCGCCGCCGAATTTATCGCGTACTTCTTTCAAAGAGAGATCGCGCGGTTGCCAATTTTCCCAGTCCTTCGCGCGACCGCGACCTAATATTTTGTCCTTCACGTTGGGGTCCATCAGGCCGGGCGCTTCTTTGCCCCAGATTCCCAGCGCGTATTGAATGACTTGATCGGTGACTTCCTTGTAGCGCTCGCCGACGATCACGTTGATCGCCGCCTGGCTGACGACGAACTGGGAAAGCGGCGTCACCATGATCGGGTAGCCGAAGTCCGCGCGCACGCGCGCCGCTTCTTCGAGAGTCGCCTGCAACCGATCTTCCTCGCCGACCACTTTTAACTGATGGCGTAGATTGGAGATGACACCCCCCGGCACCTGGTGCCGATACTGCGACTCGTCGTAGGCAAACGGCCTGCCAATAGCCAACCCATCCTGTTTCGCGATCGCGCTGAAATGCTCTTCAACGGGTTTCACTTCCTTGTCGTTCACCATCGGGGTGTAGCCCAGAGCTCGAAGATTTCTCGCGACGTTAAGGAGCGAAGGCTGCGATGAGCCGTTGGCGAGCGGCCGGATCGCAGTATGCAGCGCCGTGATGCCAAGCTTCACCGCTTCGAGATAGCAGAGCGGCGCCAAGCCATTATTGCAATGCGCGTGATACTCGATGGGAACGTCGCCGGCGTTTTGCAGGATAGTGGGAATGAGCGTCCGCGCCCTCTCGGGCGTGAGCAGACCGCCAACGTCTTTGAAGCAAATTCGATAAGGCCGGATCGACGCGGCCTCCCGCGTCTTTTTCGCGTAATAGCCGTCGGTGTGGCGCGGCGAAACGGAATAGATGAGATTGACGACGGTCTCCATCCCGACGTCACGAAGCTCTCTCACTTCATCCCGCATCTCCTCAAAATCGTTCCAGCAGTTCGAAGTGCGCGTCAGTGTGATGCCGTAAGACACCACGCGCTCGACAAATAGTCTCATCGCCGCCTGCGGCAGTTTTTCCATCGCGCCGGAGCCGTGCATGCCGCCGTGATTGCGCAGCCGCGTACGGCGAAAGCGCTTGCTCCCTTCGCGCAGCCACACCCAGGGGTTTTCCTTGTGCTCGCGCACGTACTTCTTGAGCATGATCGAAACAAAGAACTCCATCGACTCGAATCCGATCCGGTCCATCTGCGCCGCGATCGGCAGCATCGCGCCGGTCTTCATGCCCAGCGCCCAGAGGCTCTGTTGCCCGTCGCGCAGCGTGGTATCGATAAAATGAATCCCGCTCATGAGACGCTTAGCCGCTTGAATTTTGTCCTATCTCACCACGAAGGGCACGAAGGTTTCGGAGAATGATATTTCTAAGCTTTTTAACTTCGTGTCCTTCGTGCCTTCGTGGTGAAATCTGTTTCTACTTTTTGGTTGCGGCTTCGCCGGGCTGTGGTAATTGTGGAAGTTGCGCAAGCCCAAACCACCGCAACACCTCTTCAAAGCATCTTCAGCAGTTACTTCTTCGCCGCCCCGGTTTTGCTCTGCGCCAGCAGCTCCCTGAGGATCGAATAATCCGCCAATTTGCTCCGATCCACCGACGCCGCGCGCTTGTCGACATAGGTCATCATCTTAACCAGGTTTTCAACGGCGGCGTCCGGCGGGACGAGATCGACGGTTGCCCGCGAGCGCATCTGCTCGTAGGCGTTGTCGAGGCTCTCCTTGTCATCGCCCGGCATGAGGCGACGCAGAACGCCAATCGACCCTTCTTTGTTGGTCGTCACGTAAGCGGTGGCGTCCAGGTAGGCTTTCACGAAACGGACCCACTTGTTTCGATTGGCCTTCAGCGCAGCGACCGTCACCACGATCGGGCCGTTCACGAAAGGGGTCTTCTTGCCGGCGACGAGATGAAAGCCCAACTGCTTCATCTTCGTCTCGAAAACAAAATCCACCGGCGCGGCGTCGATGCCGCCGCGAATGAGCGCGGCCAGCCTTTCCTGGGACCCACCCAGTTGCAGCAGGGTCACGTCCTTCGTCGTGTTGAGCCCGGCATCTTCCAACATGACGCGCAGAACCAGCGACGATTTCCCGCCGAGCCGGTTGATGCCGATCTTCTTGCCTTTGAGTTGTGCCAGATCGTCGATCTTTTCCCGCGTGATCATGGTGTAAGATACGAGATTATCCCAACAGCCGAGCGAGACCATCGGCACGCCCTGTATGTTGGATTGCACCAGGCCGGTAGGCGCCCCCGAGGTGGCATCGATGTCGCCGGAGATCAACGCTTGATAGGTGGTCGGCTCGCTGTTGATCCTGATGATCTCGGCCTTCAAGCCGTTCTTTTCAAAGAAACCCTTTTCATGGGCGACAAAGACCGGAAAGGAAACGGCCGGAAATAGCGGCACGCCGATGCGGACCTTTTCCTGGGCGAATCCCGCCCGGGGTACAAATCCATTAACCAAGAGAATCAGAAAAAAGAGTCTGACAAGCGCGTCTTTCGTCATGGTCGCTCCTTACTATTACAAAACTCAGGATAGCGCGACCATTATCCTTTATGTATCGGAAGAGTTGCAAGTCTATTTTTTTGTTCGGCTCGGCTGCCGGCAATCTTGTGCCGGGTCAAAAAACTCGATGATAGTCGAGCCCTAGCCGGAAAACGGAATCGACCGCTGTGGTTGCACGCGCGAGATTCTTGCGGTCTTTATCACGGACTCAAGCTGCCAACGCCTTTCTGAGTTGGACGAAGGATTGGATTTGGCCCAGGTTGACCGAAATCTGATTGTCCTGAGCCTGATATAAACTGCGCTGGGTTTCGAGCAGGTTGAGATAGTCGATGGCACCGGCATCGAATTGTGCCTTAGCGATGTTGTAGGCGTTCTGTGATTCGATAACCGTCGCGCGCGCGATCACGGCGCGGTCGTTGCTACTTTTCAGAGCGGCGAGCGCATCTTCGACTTCACGGAAAGCGGTCAGCACGGTTTTTTGATAGGTCGCAGCGAGCTCTTTCTGGCGCGCCGTGACGTTGTCGAGATTACCGGTGAGCTTGCCACCGGTGAAGATCGGCGCTAACAGGTTCGCTGCAAGCGACGTCGCCGCGGCCGCCGGGCCGCCGAAGCCCGCCGAGATGGCTGAATCGAGGCCCAAAGTGAGCGATGGAAAGAACGCCGCTCGCGCGACGCCAATGTCAGCATTGGCGGCGCGGAGCCCGGACTCGGCGCTCTGGAGATCAGGCCGCGCGGTTAAAAGCGTCGCCGGTGGGGTGAGATTGACCTGCGGCAGCTTGACGGTCGCGAGCTCGGCGGTTGGCGGCGCAAAATTCTGCGGCGCTAGCCCAAGCAGGATCGCGAGCGCGTTGGCGGTGGCGCTGCGCTGCTCGATCAACGATGCCAGCGAAGTACGAAAGCCATTCACTACCACCCGCTGCTGTGAGACTTCGAGCCCGGACACGCTGCCGGCGCTAAAACGCGCCTCGACGATGCGAAGAATTTCCTCGGCGTTCGTGAGATTGAGCTCGGCAATGCGAATGCGGTCGTTGAAGCTGAGGATTTGTGAATAAAAGTTGGTGGCGTCCGAGGTGACCACGAGCCGCAATGCCTCCCGGTCGAACTGACTAGCGTCGACACGATACTCGGCGGACTTGGCTTGATTGCGGTTCTTGCCCCACAAGTCGACCTCGTAGCTGATACTCCCGCTGCCCCGAACCGCGTTGGTGTCCTGTGGGTCCTGGTACGTGCGTGACGCCGAGCCGCCGGCGTTGCTCGTTGGATAGAGCGGCGCGGCAGCGACTTTAGCTTGGGCGCGGGCCTGCGCGATGCGGTGCAGCGCCGCTTCGAGATCAAGATTTTGCGCCAGAGCGTTATCGATCAACCGGTTGAGTTCGGCGCTGCCGAGCTCTTGCCAAAAGGGCGTCGCAGCGTTCTGTTGCGCGGTGCCGACGCCGGTCACGTTACTCCAACCGGCCGGCAGCGCCATCTGCGGCCGTTGATAATTTGGCGCCAAACTGCAAGCGGACATCGCTAGCGACAGGGCGACCGTAATGTTCAACAGATGTTTGCGCATAAAGCACCTCACTCGGAAGCTAGAGCAATAACCGGATCGAGTTGCGCCGCTTTACGCGCCGGTAGATAGCCGAACGCCAATCCCGTGGCGGACGCGCAGGCAAATGCGAGCACGGCGGGCGTCGCGGAAAAAATCACTGACATGCCGCTGTAGCGCAGCACCGAGCCGGCTACCATGCCGACGAGGATGCCCAAGATACCGCCGGCGGCGCAGACTACTGCGGCTTCAATATTGAACTGCAGCATGATGTCGCGCATGCGCGCGCCGGTGGCCATGCGAATGCCGATCTCGCGGGTCCGTTCGACGACGCTGACAAGCATGATGTTCATCACGCCGATACCGCCCACCAACAGAGAGATCGCCGCCACGGTTCCCAAAAGCAACGTAAACGTATCCTGCGTCTCGATGGCCGCCTGCAGATAGGACGCCATGTTGCGGACGCTGAAGTCCTCCGTTCGATGGCGCGCCTTGAGCACCGCTTCGATGCGCGCCTGCGTCGCCTCGATATCCGCCGTGTCGGAGACCTTGACTGTGATGCTGCTCAAATACCTCTTGCCAAAGAGCCGCACGAGCCCCGTTGTGATCGGCACGAAAATCACGTCGTCTTGATCGCTGCCGAACGGCGAAGCGCCTTTTTCGCTCATAACGCCGATTACGAGAAAGGGCACGCTCTTCATCAGAATATACTTTCCGACGGGCGCGCCACCGTCGGGAAATAGGGTTTTAGCGACCGTGCGTCCGAGCACGATGACGGCCGCGTAGTGTTTCAAATCATCGGCATTGAAGAACTGGCCTTCGGCAACCGGCCAATCGCGCGCCGCCGGAAAGTCCTCACCGGTTCCTTGCACCGCAGTCTGATAATCGATATTGCCGAAGCGCGCCGTGGCTCGGCCGTTGCGTTCGGGCAGCGCTGTTTCGACGTTCGGCAACTCTCGAATGGCCGCGGCATCCTCGGGCACCAGCGTCGCGATATCGCCGGCGTTGCGAATACCGGCGGCGCCGGGCCGGATCAACATTAGATTGGTACCGAAAGAGCTGATTCGATCGAGTACCTTCCGGCGGCTGCCCTCGCCGACGGCGAGCATGGCGACGACGGCGGCGACACCGATGACGATGCCCAGCAGAGTAAGAGCGGTGCGAAAAATATTGACGCGCAGCGAGCGCCACGCGGTGACCAGCGCTTCCTGGGCGCTCGCCATCAAGCTGACGGAGCTTTCAAAATCGTGATTGGCCGCCGCCAAATTCTCCGCCGGTTCGTCGTTGACAATTCCGGTGTCCTCGATAATCCGCCCGTCCTGAATGCGCACGACGCGGCCAGCATGCTGCGCGACGTTTTCGGCGTGGGTGATCAGAATAATCGTCCGTCCTTCGCCATGCAGTTGTTTGAGCAGAGCCAGGACTTCGTCGCCGCTCTTGCTGTCGAGGGCACCGGTGGGCTCATCGGCGAGGATCACCGGCGGATCGTTGACCAATGCGCGTGCGACCGCCACGCGCTGCTGCTGCCCTCCGGATAGCTCGGCGGGACGATGATCGATCCGGTCGCCTAGGCCGAGCCTCTGCAATAGATCTTTGGCGCGCGCCGCCCGCTTGGGCTTGGGCAAACCGGCGTAGACGGACGGAATCTCGACGTTTTCCCCCGCCGTGGCGGTGGCCAATAAATTGTACTTTTGGAAAACGAAGCCAAAGGTTTCACGTCTGAGCGCGGCCAGCTCGTCCGGCGAGAGATTCGCTGCTTCTTTGTCCCGCACTTTGTAGCTGCCCGACGTCGGACGGTCGAGACAACCGATGATATTCATTAGCGTCGATTTGCCGGAGCCCGACTGTCCCATGATCGCAACGAATTCACCCCGGCGGATTTTCAGCGAGACGCCGTCCAGGGCGCGCACGGTGGTGTCGCCGTTCTGGTAGTGTTTACGAACTTCGTTGAGCTCGAGAAGGGTCGCGTTCATAGCTGCGGTCCCCGGTTGAAGCGGCCCGCGTTGCCGCGCGCTTGATTGTTTGCCTGCGTGTTAGCGCCGGCGGGCCGGCTCGCGGCGATTTTGTCGCCTTCTCTCAGCCCGTAGATGACTTCAGCCTGCGTGCGCGTCTGCAAGCCGACATGAATGACTCGTTGTTCTGTTCCCGTTTCCGTCACCACCGCGACGCGATAGGCTTTGCCTTTGTCGTTGTCTTCCCGTGCGGCTCGGCGCGTGAGCACTTCGGCGGGGACGACTAGCGCGTTTTCTGCCTTGCCCAAGACGAAGAACACCTGAGTCGTCATGCCGGTCATGAGCTGGCGGCCTTCGTTCTTGACATCGATCAACACATCGTAGAGCACCACGTCGTTGACGATCTGCGGCGTCGGCAAGATCTGGCGCACCTTGCCGATCCAGCGCCGCTCGCTATTGCCAAGGGTGGTAAAATACGCCGGCATGTTTTCCTTCAACCGATTCACATCCGCCTCAGCCACCTGCGCGCGCACGGTCATGACATCGAGGTTAGCCACCTGCAAGACCGTCGGCGCGGTTTGATTGGCGTTGAGCGTTTGCCCTTCCTTGGTCGGCAAGGTCGTCACGGTGCCCGCCATGGGTGCGTAGATTTTCGTGTAGCCGAGATTGGTGCGGCTCGCTTTCAGATTGGATTCGGTTTCTTGAATCTGGGCGTTGCTGGCTTCTACTTGGGCTCGCGCAACCGCCGCCTGGCTTTCAGTTTCCTGAAGCGCCTGTTGGCTCACGGCGTTGACTGCGATCAGATTTTGATTGCGCTTGAGATTCTGTTCGGCCAGAACGGCCGCGGCCCTCTGCTGATTGAGCTGGGCCCGCAAACTATTCAGATGGGCTTCGCCCGCTTCCACCTGGGCCTGGTAAACGCGCGGATCGATCTCAGCGAGCAGTTGGCCTTTGGTCACCGCATCCCCGATCTCGACATGTATCTCTTTAAGTTGACCGGACACCTGGGTGCCCACGTCGACATACTGTTTAGCTTCGACCTTGCCCTGGGAAGTGACCACTTCTTCGATGTTGCCGCGGGTGACGGTGACCGGTCGAAGAGAATCCCTTTGCGGCTGCTGGGCCGCCGCGGTGTACCAATACCAGGCAACGACGACGAGGACGGCGCCGGCCGCCAAAACGATCCATTGGTTTTTTACTGTGTTCGGAGCAAGAATTCTTCTCATCATGACGGTATGCCCTTTCGTCCTTTGGTTCGTACCCATTGGTACGAGCGAACCCAAAGGAGTCTTCGCGGCGGCCAAAAAGCGTGGAGTTACGGGTAAGTAGATGGCAAAAGCGTGATTTGGGACGAGCTTTAACTCATCTCGAAGACGGTGCTGGGAGCCGCAGCAGGTCGGCAAACATGCGGCGCTCCTCGGGTGGCAGCTCCTTGGCGATTTTCTTCGCCGCGGCTCCCATGCGACTGAACCTTTCCGCCCGCAAATCCTGGATTTTTTTCGCCTGGCGATCATAGGCCGCTTCGTCAAAGGGCTCGGCGCCGATTAACCGCAGCGCCTCCGAGCGCGCGGTTTCGATTTCGTCGCGCAGCGGGTCGGCGGCCGCGCGAATTTGCGAGAATTTTTCATTGAAATCCGCGCGCACCGGCTCCGGCAGGTTTTTCAGCGCGTGTTCCAGTTGCTGGCGGCGCCAAGAAGCGCGATCCAATTCGCGCGGCACTCGGCCCAAAATCCAGCCGATCAACACGATATTCAAGACCAGCGAGCCGAGAAAAACCAATTTGAGTGTCTTTGTCATAGCGGCGCCTCATCGCCCGACAAGAAGCCCTGAACAACGAACGAATCGTCGTCGCCGCCGGTCGTCGGGTCCTGCGGCACGCTCAAGCCTAGGACAATACCAATGATCAGCGCGGTAGCGAGCATGTACGCAGGTCGAGGCAGGTGAAATTCGGCGCACAACTCCCGCATTGCCTGCCAGAATGTAACCGATTTCTCTTGTGGCACACCGCGGGCCATCAGGATGATCCGTTCGGCCAGGTCCGGGCTGGCAGCCTCCGTCCGGCGGTTGCGCAACAACGTTTCCAATTTATCGTCCCGTCTATCGCTCATAACAACCTCATAAATACGCGAGCAGGCGCTCCTTGAGGGTGGTCTTCCCGCGCATGATCAGCGATTGAAGCGCCTTCAGATTGATCTTCATCACCTCCGCCGCTTCCTGATTGCTCAGGCCTTCGCCAAAACAGAGATTCAGCGCGGTGCGCTGTCGTTCGGGCAGCGCGGCGATCTCTTTTTCCAACATTCGCTGCTCCTGGTTCCGGATCATCGCCTCCTCCATCCCCTCCCGCCCATCGATCAGCGG
>Ga0214472_10001544_pt1 | contig 25543 bp, 27 predicted proteins | sample RVTome_6_FD_207662 | JGI IMG/M metagenome (GOLD analysis project Ga0214472, IMG submission 207662) | Soil microbial communities from uranium-contaminated site in the Upper Colorado River Basin, Wyoming, United States - RVT140D175 | ecosystem: Environmental > Terrestrial > Soil > Contaminated >...
GTTGGCGCGCGCGTCTCCAAAAGCGGTAATGCCATGCCGGTAAGTGGAGATCTGCAGGGAACCAGCAGTGTGGTTTCAGTGGATGAAATTGCTGCCATAAAAATTAATATCAATGAAGCATGGCCATGACTACCGGTTTTTTAATATGACGAAGTCACCCGTCTGTCTGGACTGCGGGAAACAGTGTGGTCATAATTATTCAACCATGGAATCAACCATCATCTTGTCAGTCTAACCGGCGTACAGGTTAATTACCCCAGGCGGTCATAGTAGTTGAACGGCCGAAGGTTCAGAGTCAAAGTGGCGGAATATAGTGATGATAAATTTGAAAAAATCATTCGTACATTCAGTTCAATTCAAGGCTGGTCACCTGGCGTTTATACAACTGCCTGTTGTCGTTTTCTGCCTGCTTAATTTTACTGCAATCATGGCTGATCCGGTGGAAGATACGAAAAAGGCTGAGGAAGCCTATTACCGGGATGATCTGCCTGTGGCTCTGGAGTTGTATCGCAAAGCAGCCAACGAAGGCTACGCCCCGGCGCAGGTGAGGCTGGCCTATATTCTGGACTGGTCGGAGAGCAATGAAGAGGCTGTTGAGTGGTATCGCAAGGCAGTGGAGCAGAACAATGCAGAAGGCAAATTTGGTCTTGGAGTAATGTATTCAAACGGTGAAGGCGTTGAAACTGATCCTGAGCTTGCATTAAAGTTGATTTCGGAGTCTGCAGAACAAGAATATCCACCTGCAATGAACAGGCTCGGTGTTGCTTACGAAAGAGGTGAATTCAGCCTTGATAAAGATGAAAATCAGGCATTACTTCTGATTAAGCAGGCTGCCGAACTGGGTGACAAGCTGGCCATGCAGCGACTCATTAAGGCTTACCGCGCAGGCGAACTGGGGCTGGCTGTGGATGCAGAGCAGGCCCAATACTGGACTGACCAAATGAACAAGAAACGACCGGGGAACAGATAGCAGGGGGCAGAAGAGTTTCTTGTATCCCGGTTATAATGAAAAACCTGATGAGGAGTTATCACAGTATAACTATTTTATGAAGACATTAAATTTCAATACCGTCTGTAAAAATATAAATTTATTTTCTGTATTTATACCTGTTTTTATCCTTGTTGTTTCCGGTATTTCCCCTGTCCTGGCAGCTGATATATTCAAGGGTCAGGAGATTTATATGCAAAACTGCCAGATATGTCATGGGCCAGATGGCCGTCCTGTAGTTTACCCTGCGCCCAATTTTGCTCTGGGTGAAGGTATTATCAAACCTGATATGGAATTACTCGACACTATACGCATCGGTAAAGGTGCGATGCCGGCCTTTCGAGGGATCGTCAGGGATATCGATATACTTAATGTCATTAGTTACCTGAGAACCCTGCAAAATTGAGAATATTCAAACTTTTTACTGCCTGCATTACGGCGGCGGTGTTCCTGTCAGCTTGTTCTGAAAATGATACGGACATTTCAGCTAGCAAGGACAAGTCGCCAACGGCAGCAGCAGCCCCAATTACAGAACATAGTAGTATTCCCAAAGTACTTGAGTCTTTCAGTGTCGGCGACAATGTGTACGTGCGCTCTTTGAAGGCTGATCCGGCTACCAGCAGTCTCTGGGTAGGCACCTCGGTGGGTGTCCTGGAGATCGATATGGCCAGCAAGAATGTACGGCAGACTTTTACCCGTGATGATGGACTGGCCAATGAATATGTATTTGCCATTGGCATAGACAGTCAGGGCTACAAGTGGTTTGGGACCAACGCGGGTGGTGTTTCACGCTATCGTAACGGCGAGTGGAAAACCTATTTTCCAATGCACGGACTGGCAGATTACTGGGTCTATTCTTTTGCTGAACAGCAAAATGGTTCTTTCTGGATAGGGACCTGGGCGGGTGTCAATAAAGTCGATCTGAAAAGCATGGAATTTACAACTTATCTCAAGGAACTGATTAATGAATGGGTCTATGCCATTGCCGTGGACTCTTCCAATCGCGTGTGGTTCGGCACGGAAGGTGGATTATCTATGTTTGACGGTAATGCATGGCGCCATTGGACCCATGAAGATGGCATGGGTGCTGCAAATACGGAGGCACTGCCTATCAGTCCCAATACCGGTCTGGGCACGCGTTCAAGACATAGTCTGAGTGTGATAGAGCAGGGCCAGGAAAGTTACAATCCCAATTATGTTTTTTCCCTGCATATTGCGCCTGACGATAAAATCTGGGTAGGCACATGGGGCGGTGGCGTGGCGCAGTTCGACGGACAGCGCTGGAACAATTTTACTGTGGACGATGGGCTGGCGGGTAATATTGTTTACTGTATTGCACAGTCAAAAAACGGCGTTTTCTGGTTCGGTACAAATCGCGGCCTGAGCCGCTATGATGGTCATTCATGGCATAACTACGGGATTGCGGATGGCTTGCTGGGGCATGATGTGTACGCGATTACCGTGTCACCTGATGACGAGATATGGGTTGGTACTATCAATGGCGTTGTTCGTCTGGGAATCGATGCCGGTTTCCATGGATCAAATTAAATAATGAATAAATCCATACTGGCAGGAACCCTGGCAACCGTTTTACTCGGTATCGCCCTGATTGCAATCTTGGCTGAAAAAAATAATGCCGGGCAAAAAACGGAATCTGTTGCTGATCATGTCAGTGATTTGACATCCGGTTCAGCACAGACTGAAAATTCCAATACAAAACCGGTTTTACCAGCCGGTCATCCGCAGACCACCGCTGATTCAACAACTGAACAGTTGAAACATTCAGAGATCGATCCACATTCCAGATTTACCCATTTCAGGGTTGGACCACGTAATGTAAAAGATATCAAGGCTGACGGGAAAATTATCTGGGTGGGAACATCCGGTGGCGTGATTCGTTATGATACCGGGACAGATGATTACGAACTACTGGATACCAAGAGCGGCTTATTAGCGAACGGGATTTTCCACGTGAGTAAAATCGATGGTCGTCTGGTCGCCGGTACCTACGGCGGGGGCATGGCAATATTAAACGCAGAAGGTAAAGGCTGGAACATATATAACGTCCCTGAAGGTTTGGCGGACGCATTTGTCTATGATGTTTTAAAAGCGGATAACGGTGATCTGTGGATAGCCACCTGGTCAGGAGTGAACCGGGTGCGTGATGGCAAACTGGATGACCCGGCCAGTTGGGACACATTTACGGTCAAGAATACCGATGGCGGTTTGCCCAATGACTGGGTCTATGCACTGGATAAGGGAAAAGATGGTGTCATTTGGCTGGCAACCGAGGGTGGTCTGGCTCGATTTGATGGTGATCAGTGGCAACACTGGCAGCATAGTAATGGACTCGGTGCGGACTATGAACTGGTGCGTAACGACATACAGCACAAAAATGATCCCGCAAAAAGCTCGGAACACCACGCCCGGCAAAAAGTTGAATTCGGCCTGCAGGATGTCGATGTCGCTTACAATCCCAACTACATTGTGTCGTTGCTTGTCGATCACCAGGGGATAGTCTGGTGTGGCACTTGGGGTGGCGGCCTGGCCAGGTTTGACGGCACTCAATGGACCAACTTCACCGTTACGAATGGATTGCCAAGCAACCATGTTTTCATGTTATATGAAGATCCTCAGGGCCAACTCTGGATCGGTACTTCAAATGGCCTCGCCAGGAAAGACGGCGCATCCTTTACTGTCTATACGACCAGTGATGGATTGTTTTCAAATAATGTCTTCTCAATGACAACTGCAACTGATGGCAGTTTATGGATTGGCAGTTATGGAGGGGTCGCGAGAATTGTCAGCTTGCCGTAGCCATGATTAATTAATGACTACAGGTATCACACATGATGAACGGTGAAGTTTACTTTGAAACAGGCCAGAATGTTTGTTGCATAATGTATTCGATCGCGTTTGTAATCTGATCGTTGCTTAGTTTCCTGTTCCTGATATCGGGATGCGCAGGTGGCCCCTTGGCCGTGTCCCTGGCCAGCACATCAATACCCATCGCAATCGATGCTATCCAGGCTTCCTGTACCCCGATCCGGGGGGCGTTGTCTGTTCCGGCATCGTGACATGATGCACACTCTTTTTTATACACATCACTGCTGATTATCGGCACAACTACCGGTTCACTCTCTTTTACTGCAGCCTGAGGAATATTTTGTTCAGGGATGGTTTCCGTAGTAGTTGCCTCCGGGGCAACTGCCAGATCCGTTTCTACCTGTGATTCTGGAGCGGTATTTGCTTTCGCCTCATCTTCTGCAGGAGTGACAACTGTTTCAGACTGGATAGCCGGAGCAGGTGGGGCGGTTTCAGCAACCCTGCCGGGTACTTCCAGGCCGCTTTCTGCCAGCATGTGAAGGAGGGCAGCTTCTATCTCAGGGTTTTTCAGGTTGGGGTTACCGCCGCGCGCGGGCATCAGGTTGAAACCCGCCAGTGCATGTGTAAGCAGGGTATCAAAGCCCTGTTCCAGACGTACCCCCCAGTCCTGATTGTCTCCCACCTTGGGCGCACTCATCAGGCCGGTCTGGTGGCAGGTGAAACAACTGGCCTTGGCAATCTTTGCTCCATCCACCGATGCCGGGGCCGCCGGTGGCGCAACGGGCTTTGTTTCTGATTCGGCTGTTTCCGGAGTTGTATCCGCTTTCATCTCTGCTGCAACGGGAGCGATGGCTGTTTCAGACTGGGCCGTCGTGGCAGTTTCAGCAACCCTGCCGGGCACTTCCAGACCGCTTTCGGCCAGCATGTGAAGGAGGGCACCCTCTATCTCAGGGTCTTTCAGGTTGGGGTTTCCACCGCGTGCCGGCATCGTGTTGAAACCTGCCAGTGCATGGGTGAGCAGGGTATCAAAGCCCTGTTCCAGTCGGGCACCCCAGTCCTGATTGTCTCCCACCTTGGGCGCATTCATCAGGCCGGTCTGGTGGCAGGTGAAACAACTGGCCTTGGCGATCTTTGCTCCATCCACCGGTGCCGGGGCCGCCGGCGCATCGATGGTCTTTGTTTCTGCTTCGCCTGTCTCAGGGTTATCTGTAATGTCGGTTATTGTCTGTGGTTCGTCCAGATAAACCTGGCCGACTGGTTGGGTCCTGGCTTCGACGCTTGCAAAGGAATCATCTGTCGGAGCGGTTTTCATAATAACCCGGTATAGGAACAGGATGGTCAGCATTGCCGCAATGAGGACAAGCAAACCTTTTATGTAACCGTATATGTATGAATATTTATTGCTCATGGATTTATCTTACATTAAAAAATAACTAATTATTTTTGACTGTCCGTTCATACAGCCCTGTAACTTTTTCCATGATCATCAGCATTTTCTCGCTGGTATCAGCGACAATCGCCGGGAAGTATGCCTCTTGATCAAACACCAGGGAACTGTTTAACCATCCCCATTGCAATTTTGCCTCTGCAAGTTGCTGGTTAATGGCGGGTGTATTTTCAGATGCCTCGACCAGGGTGTGCAATGCTCCGTAAAATTCATTTTTTGCCCGGTCCATCTCTGAAACTACTGAGGAAGAACCAGGATCCCATGACAATAACATGTAGAATTTGGCAAGACGTTGTGAAAGCATTCTTTGCCGTCCGGATATATTGACAATCCGGGAAGCAGAAATTCCGGATAGATCCTCCAATTGCGCGACAATACGTTCACTCGCCTGAAGTAACTGCTCATCCATTGCAGCCAATCTTTTGGCATCGCCAAGGTTTGGTGTGGACCTGGCCAGATCGCTGAATATTTTCCACTGAGATTCAATATCACCTAAGGCATTTACAATCTCCGGCGATGACTCGAATTGTTTTAATTCCGCCAGCTGTGTGGAAAAAAGTTCGATAGCATCATCCAGTTGCTGACGGGATTCATGAGGCGAGATATCAAGCCCAATCTGGCAGTAGCTTTTGGTAATCCGTTGTGTGAGCATGCGTTGCCGGCCAGCAATATTGATCGCTTCGGCATTTGAAAGTTCCGCGGCAGCAGCAGGTAAAGTTGCTATTATGATAAAGCCGGAAAATAAAAGATTTATAGTGAAGAATAAATTGAATATATTTTTTTTCATCAGGATCATGTCCATGGAATCACAAAACATATCGGGCATATAAAACGGTTGTAATCGTAAATCAATAGTCCGTCGCTGACACTTTCCTCTTCAGCAATGAAAGCAAGGTTATAGCGACAGGAATAATATCAGTCACGGCCTATTTATCAAGTACAGCCGTTATGCATTGACCTTTACCTCAATGCCCGTACTCCTTAGCCGTGTCGCGTATTGTTCCAGCCATTCTGCAGGTAATCGTGTCAGGCGGGTGGCCTCAGGCTGCTGTGACGGACGCGCAATTCCGTAAAGCAGTATGCCTTTGAGTGGAATTTTGCTTTCCATGAGAGAAGAAATAAATTGCAGGTAGACCTCTTGTGCAGCAATAGTGGGCGGTTTGTCATCCAGGGCAAATACGCAGGTCTGTATCCATGTGGGGCATAGTTTTGCCGCCATCTCCAGGTTCCTGCGTACCCTTGCAACCGGAATGCTTGCATTGTTGATAGAACGGAGTCCTGCAGAAATTGCGCTGTCGAACTTGAACCATACTTCTCCATTCATCTGCGACAGGCATTCAATTCCGTTTCTTACTGCCGGACGGTATATCTGGCTGCCATTGGTAATCAATACGATTCTGATTTGATTGAGTAATCCGAATTCTCCGGCCATACGACCGATGAGTTCAACAACCTGGGCAAATACTTTCGAATTTGTCGGTTCACCGTTGCCGGAGAAGGCGATGTCCCGTATAGAACCTGACGCTGCGGGTAATTGATAGCGTGAACAGAAATCTCCATGCAAGATATCAGTCAGTACACTCTTCAACTCATGTTCAAGCAGTTGCAGATCAATATCGGGAGCTTTCCCTCGCCGCAGTCCGGGCACCTGACAATAGATACAGCGCCAGTTACAGGTATTGTTGGTATTCAGATTGATGCCTATGGACAGGCCGTTGCTACGGCGCGAGATAACCGGATAGATGTAATTCAGTCCAAGCCGGTCCCGGCGGTGATCGGTGGCAGTAAGCATTGTTATTCGATTATGGATTAGTTTAACTGCACTTCGATTCACCGCAATTCAGGCAGGTCAGGCAACCATCCATGAAAATCATGGCCTTGGTCATGCATTTTTTGCACAGAGTCGCGTTTTCCGGGAATTCATCTGTTGCAATGTTGACAAAATCCGGGTGTCTTTTTTCAAGTTCAGCCCGCTTTTCCTGTATCAGTTTCTTTTGATTATTATCAAGCTGGTCACCCTTTAACAGGCCAATCATGATCAGGTGACTCTCGAGCACGTCGCCGATTTCGGCTACCAGCGAAGGCATGAATTTACCACCCTTTTTGAAATAGCCACCATGTGGATCAAATACGCACCGGAGTTCTTCAACGAGAAAGGTCACGTCTCCACCCTTGCGGAAAACTGCGGAGACGATCCGGGTTACTGCGACTATCCACTGGAAGTGATCCATGTTCTTTGAATTGATAAATAATTCGAACGGGCGCCGTAATTCGTGTTTTGTATCCGGATTCAGAATTATATCGTTGATGGTCACATATAATGCATGTTCGGAAAGCGGAGTTGTAATTTTGTAAGTGGTCCCATACAGCATCTGTGGCCGTTCAAGCTTTTCGTGCATATGCACGACATTGGTAACAGCAGCAGGTGGAATGGCGGTATCCGCAGTGATAATTGTTGGCTGACTTGGTTGCTTGACTACGCTGCAATCAACTATTTTTCTGTCTATCTTGATCGTCACTATTATTCTCCGCTTTCAGAATTTTCCGTAATACCCTTCTTTCAATGCATCATACAGGTTGGCTGCCGTATGCTGTTCACCATCATATTCAATGATTTCATTGCCTTTTACCGTGGTTACCTCACCATTGTCCAGCGTAAAGCTGTATAACGTATTTTCAAGATTTTCTTCCTTGATCAGCACCCCCTGGAAGACCTCCGGATTGAAACGGAAAGTGGTGCAACCTTTCAGCCCCTGATCGTGGGCATAAAGATAAATGTCCTTGAAATCAGCAAACGGAAAATCTGCCGGCACATTGGCCGTCTTGGATATTGATGAATCTATCCATTTCTGTGCAGCCGCCTGGATATCGACATGCTGCTTGGGTGTTATATCATCGGTGGTTACAAAATATTCCGGCAGACAGTTATCAGACTTGCCTGAATCCGGGGATGCACCCGGATTGACAAGCATGCGGTAAGCAAGTAATTCAAATGAATACACGTCCATTTTTTCCTTGGTCTTTTTTCCGGCACGGATTACATTTCTCGAATAATGATGTGAAAAAGTAGGTTCTATCCCGTTACTGGCATTGTTGCCCAGGGACAATGAAATTGTGCCGGTAGGTGCAATCGAGCTGTGATGGGTAAAGCGTGATCCGGTTTCGGTCATCTCCTCGATCAATTCCGGCGCGATAGCCGCAATGCGTTGCATGTAACGGCTATAGCGGGCATGTAAGACCTTGCCTTTGACAGTATCACCTGCATTAAACCCGTCTTTTTTTAATTCCGGCCTGATCCTCAGCATTTCGTTCGTAACAGTGAATGATTCTTCCATGATGGGCGCGGGCCCCTTTTCTTTGGCAAGTTCTACACCGGTTTCCCAGCCTATCAATGCCAGTTCGCGGCTGACCTTTTCAGTAAATTCAAGTGATGCTGTATCACCATATTTCATACGCAGCATGGTCAGTGCAGAACCCAGACCGAGAAAGCCCATGCCATGACGACGTTTCCTGAAAATTTCGTTACGCTGTAATTCAAGGGGCAAACCGTTTATTTCAACCACGTTATCCAGCATCCGGGTGAAGATCTTTACCACGCGTCGGAAGGCATCCCAGTCAAATTCAGCTTTTTCCGTGAAGGGGATAAGGACAAATTGTGCAAGATTGATAGAGCCGAGCAAACAGGCCCCGTATGGCGGCAGTGGCTGTTCGCCACAGGGATTGGTCGCGCGGACCTTTTCACAATACCAGTTGTTGTTAAGTTCATTGACACTATCAATCAGGATGAATCCGGGTTCAGCATAATCATAGGTGGTGCGCATGATTTCATCCCACAATGCGCGCGCTGAAATCGTTTTGTAAATCTTGCATGCCGTTTCACCATTGTCATTCATGACATAGTCATTATTGACCGGCCATTCGCGCCAGATGATTTTTGCGGTATCTGCAATATCAATTTTTTCATCTTTCAATTCCTGCGCGGTAATCGGGAAGGCCAACGGCCAGCAGGCATCTTCCTTGACTGCATGCATGAAAGATTCAGTGATTAACAAGGAAAGATTGAACTGACGTAAACGTCCGGATTCGCGTTTTGCCTGAATGAAATCCAGGACATCCGGATGGCCAATATCAAATGTTGCCATCTGGGCACCACGCCGACCACCGGCCGAGGATATGGTAAAACACATCTTGTCGTAGATATCCATGAAAGAGAGTGGGCCGGAAGTATGGGCCCCGGCCCCGGAAACATAAGCCCCCTTGGGCCGCAGGGTTGAAAATTCATAACCTATCCCGCAGCCGCATTTCAAAGTCAGGCCTGCTTCGTGCAGTTTGCCCAGAATATCATCCATGGAATCACTAACGGAGCCGGAGACAGTGCAATTTATGGTTGAAGTAGCCGGTTTGTAATTACTGGCACCTGCATTGGATATGATCCGGCCTGCCGGGATGGCACCGTGCTGTAGTGCCCATAAAAACTCCTTGTACCAGTACTCACGTTTTTCTTTTGACTGTTCAATATCTGCCAGGGCACGGGCAACACGGTCATAAGTATCATTAATGGATTTATCGATCGGCAGACCATCCTTGTCTTTCAGGCAGTATTTCTGATCCCAGATATCCAGTGATGTGGATTGCAGCGGTATTTCCCCAGAAGCGGGAATATTATTTAAATTAACAATTTTCAATCGGAATACCCTCTCTCATTATTAGTCAGCGGTTTGAAAAACCGGCTGTTTTGCCCGTACCATTGCAATGCGATTGGAATACTAAACTGCCGGTAGCTGGCCTGATCTTAATCAGCGTGAATTTCTAAAGAAAACCCATGGTATTTCGGGTTTTGCTGATTGACCTGCGTAATAACCCCCCCACGCATTTTACATGATTGCTGTGTATTTGTGTGCAATACGACTAAAAAATACCGGATGTTGTGCTTTTTCAATATAAATCAGAGGGGCATCCGGTATTTGATCTATATCAAATTGAGCGCACATTCTGCCCGCGGATATTGTGGCAAACGGATGTCGAAAGCGGTAAATCAGGCACCAGGGAGAGCTGGTTAAAATTTGACCAGGGTGTAAAACCATATCTTGCTGACATCAGCCGCTTCTACCCCATTTCTTAGAAGGTTGGTTGCGTTATTGTCTGCATCGTAATCTGCATATTTTAATCCGAAAGTCAGATACTTACCGAACCTACGGCTGAGTTCCATGTCCAGTTCATTCCCATAGTCATAATCCAGGTGGTCCGATTGAATCATGTGATAGCTGATATTGAAATTAAAACCATAGGCGGTCATCACCGAAGACAGGTAATAATCACGTATGCCATCATTCGGTGTGACCAGAAAGCGGTCTGCCGTGCCCTGGAAAGGGTGATTGGTCCCCAGGATGGTGACGAACGCGCCATTCACTTTGCCGTCACCACTCAGACGTTCATAACTGAACTTGAACATCAGGCTGTCCAGTAGTTGTGTGGGTTTCAGTTTGAATCCGGCTTCGAACAGTTGATAGCTGGCGTCGTAATTCGTTGGATTATTGCCATAATCTGCTTGATCTGCATATTCCAGCGTATAAATCGGGGTCAACCATGCGTTCAGGGGATGCTCCCCATAAAGACGGATGCCATAGGTCCGGGATGAAAAGCGCGGGGCATTATCGAAATCAAGCAGGTAGGCGTAACCTTCGATTTGTGCCCATTGAAAATGCCTGTTCTGGATATTAATAAAGTGACTGTCACTGTCAAAGTTACTTAATGGTTCCGGTGCGGTATTGCCGAAGATACGGTTAACGTTCCAGACGTAAGCATACGAAATACGCGTTTCCGGTAAATATGTATTACTCAAACTCAGCGCATCAAACGTCTGCCAGTTCTGCCGCCACAGGATCGTGCCGATAAAACGGTGAAAGGGTGCATCACGATAGGTAATAATCTGCCGTCCCAGACGTAACTGGTTGGCAGCTGGCGCCTGGAACTGCAGATAGCCCTGGTTCAATTCCGTGCCATCCGGATCAACCACGGTTGCATAGCGGCTGGGGCTGCCCAGCCCTTCATTGAATTCACCACCGAATATCCTGCTGATTTGCTCCATCTCCAGGAATGCAGAAAAACCATGGAAGGCACTGCTGCCATAGCTGATCGTCGTACGCAGTGTGCTGGCATTGGCATCTTTAAGTGGTAACCCACCGGGCCTTAAATCATCATCGACATGTTCAAAGCGGTAGCGCAGGTTAACATTGAATTCGCCTTGAGTAATTGCTTCCCAGAGATCATCTTCAGCGAGGGCGATATTCGATACGCTGTTTATCAGGATTAGACCTGTTAATAGTAACAGTCTGGTCATGGTACTTTTCTCCCTGGTAAACAAATATTGTTACCTGAAAAATGATAAGCCCAGCCTATTACAAATATTCGGTTGATGGATTGATCTGGATCAATTTCCATCCGGGGTTGATAAATACAACCAAAGCTATAAACGTATGGTTGTCCGGATAACGTTAAAAAGTGTTGATGAGCATAGTGTGAGATTCGGCACAAAAAAAGCAGGACAATCAGCTTGACCGCGCTATTTTAACCCGGTTTGCCATCTATACGAGGTTTGATAAGGATAGGCGTATATACAACGAGAAACAGTGTGAACGCTACGGTCCAGAGCAGGCCGGAAACGGCAATGCTGTACAAATAGATGTCAGGAAATACCGGACCTGCAACACGAATGATTGCTGACAGCGTGATCAGGACATAGGCAACCACAATCAGGGGTGGGGCAATCAATGGACGCCCGGTGTGCCCGAGAGCAGCGCGAGTCATCACAGCCATGATCATGGTTGCAAACGCGCCTGTTGTAATGGCATGCAACCATGCCGCGCTGAATGCTGCACCTGTCAGGAGGAATAGACCTTTCAAGGCAAGTCCGATGATGACCCAGGCGTATCCAATGTGCAGTATCCAGACGATCGCTTCACCCAGTCCACGCAAGGTCTTCCAGCGCACAAAACGCACGCTGTGTATCAAGGCTGCAACCAGCGCCAGCCAGCCGGCTGTAACCGAGTATGGCCATATAAGATCGGTTATCAGTACGAGCAGGATGCTGGCAACGGCAATACGGTCAAGCGCAGGAAAGGGCATGATCACAAACGTGTCATCCGTACGCCGGATCGCACTCAGTGTAAATGCGGGCACGATGCGTCCACCGATGATGGCAATAATCAAAAGTACAATATTTATTCCAAATAACAGGCCATAACTGGCGAAAGCAACATCGTTTTGTGCCAGGGCCACATGAAATATCAGGTTCGCGCTGAACAGGAAAAGTAGAAACAGCAGAAATACCAGGTTGCGTGATTTGCCTTTTATGAGTGAAGGTGTAAGCATAAGACCCAGTGCCGGGAAAAAAGCGAGATCAACAAAAGCAATTAAAACAGCGGGCAGATTCCCATAGAAAGGCAAAACCAGCCGGCCTGCAAGCCAGACCATGACTAGTAGTAGCAATGGTGCTCCGGAGAATCCGCGTTGACCGGTCCAGCTCGGTACCGCGGTGAGCAGGAATCCCGCTATCGCCGCTCCTGCAAAACCGTACAGCATTTCATGGGCATGCCATAAATACGAGGTGGGTGTGCCTACCGGCCAGATCCCGGACATTTGTATTATCAACCATATCAATATGGCAATCACAGCATACAGTCCGGCCAGTAGAAAGAATGGCCGGAATCCGTAATTAAATAATGCAAAACCTAAAGATGAGTTCTTCACAATCAACAGTCCTGAATACAGTAATCGTTATGCAATTGCATCACAGAACAATGTAATATAATTTGACCTAAATCAAGACTGCATATCCTCGAATAAATAATATGAGGCACTTTTTTCTGATTGAAGTATTTAACAGGATCAGGCTATAGGTTGAGGCTTGACGTGCAAGATGTGAATTTTTGAAAAAGATTGTCTTAATAATATTCCTCACGAACATAAAATAAGCAGGACTAAGTTTCGCCGCTCTGTTTTATGGCTGGGGGACTAGGATTTGAACCTAGACTGGCGGAGTCAGAGTCCGCTGTCCTACCGTTAGACGATCCCCCAGTTGGGGAATACAACTGATCTTAACGCTTGGAGTATTGCGGGCGCTTGCGGGATTTATGCAGACCGACTTTCTTGCGCTCGACTTCACGTGCATCGCGGGTCACAAACCCTGCCTGACGTAATACTTTACGCAATGTGCTGTCATATTCCATCAACGCACGGGTGATGCCATGACGGATGGCACCGGCTTGTCCGGAAATTCCACCACCGGTGACGGTAACATTAATATCGAATTGATCCAGCATGTTGACCGTTTCCAGTGGCTGGCGGACGATCATGCGGCCGGTTTCGCGGCCAAAGTAGATATCAAGAGCACGATTGTTGACGATGATATTGCCCTTGCCTTTTTTCAGGAAGACGCGCGCCGATGAACTCTTGCGGCGGCCAGTGCTGTAATAGATTTGTTCTGCCATGCTAGATTTCCAGTGTTCTGGGTTGCTGGGCGGTATGCTTATGTTCTGCACCAGCATAGACCCTTAGTTTTCTGAACATATCACGGCCCAACGGTCCCCTGGGCAACATGCCCTTGACTGCTGTTTCAATGATCTGTTCCGGGTTCTTTTCAATGAGTTTTTCAAATGTGATTGATTTCATGCCACCCGGATATTCCGAGTGTTTGTAATAAACCTTATCTTTGGCCTTGTTCCCGGTTACCCTGACATGCCTTGCATTGATCACGACAATATAATCGCCGGTATCCATATGCGGGGTATATTCAGGTTTGTGCTTGCCGCGCAGACGAGTAGCAATTTGGGTAGCCAGCCGTCCCAGCGTTTTTCCAGCCGCATCAACGACATACCAGTCATGACGGATGGTGGCGGGTGTTGCAGTATAAGTACTCATCTCTCTGTTTTCTCTGGAATTTGACTAACGGCAAAAAAGAGGTGGAATGGTACGGATAGACCCTCTGACTGTCAATACATCCAGTGGTGTATATTATATCAATAAAACCCATAAAAGGAGGGCCGATCACTATGTCAGAGCGCCATTACGGGATCATCGATCAACTGATTATTCGCTTTGACCAGCATTTGACCAGGCACAGGACCGCAGAAAAAGCAGCTGGCCGTGTTTCACCTGCTGATGCGGTTCCTGATGCCACCCTCAATGCTGCTGAAAGACAGCATGTTGAGGGTCTGATGCGGGTCAATCATGCCGGGGAAGTTGCGGCCCAGGCGTTATATCAGGGACAGTCACTGACTTCCCGTGATTCAGTGGTAAGACAAACGATGTACCGTTCAGCCGATGAAGAGATCGATCACCTGGACTGGTGCAGGAAACGACTGGATGAACTCGGCGGCCACACCAGTTACCTGAATCCGCTCTGGTATCTCGGTTCATTTTCAATCGGGACCCTGGCGGGCCTGGCCGGTGACAAATGGAGTCTGGGTTTTATTGCGGAGACAGAACGGCAGGTGGTGGAACATTTGCAAGGGCATTTGCAGAGATTGCCCGAAAAAGACGTTAAAAGCCGGGTGATCTTGCAGCAGATGATGGAAGACGAGATGCATCATGGCACAGTGGCCATGACCATAGGCGGTATTGAATTACCGGCCTTGGTGAAGTCCGGCATGCGGCTTTGTTCCAGAGTACTGACCCGGACGGCCTACTGGATCTGACGCAGGTCTTTCCTAGATAATTGAAACAATAATATAGAAAAATACTATCGCCAGCAGTGCCCCGGCCGGTAGTGTAATGATCCATGACATGAAAATGGATCCAATCACGCGCAGGTTTAATGCCGAGATACCACGTGCGAATCCCACACCCAGTACCGCACCGACCAGGGTATGTGTGGTAGAAATCGGCAAACCTGTCCCGGAAGCCAGTACCACGATGGAGGAAGCGGCAAGATTACAACAGAAGCCGCGGCTGGGTGTAAGGTCAGTAATACCACTGCCTACAGTCGCGATTACCTTGTGACCATACATCATCAATCCCGCCACAATACCCATGGCACCCAGCAGCAATACCCAGGTGGGGACGGGGGATTGCTGACTGACCACACCCCCTGTTGAAACGATACTGACAACCGCTGCAACCGGCCCGATGGCGTTGGCAACATCATTGGAGCCATGGGCAAAGGCCATGGCGCAGGCGGTAAATATCATCAATACCCCGAACACCAGTTCCACACTGTGAAAGTGATATGCCTTGTTATTTTCCGGGTGTTGCCTGATCTTGCGAATCATGAAAGCACCGACCATCGCAGCAATAATACCTACCATGAATGCAATGATGTAGGATTCAGCGGGAGTAAAATCCAGACCGATATGCTTAAGGCCCTTGAACAAGGTGACCAGAGCCACTATGAAACCGGTTAAAAAGATATAGAAGGGCACAAAGCGTTTTGCATTATTGAATGGATCCCTGCTGTTCAGTATCAGCAACTGTACACTTCTGAAAAGCAGATAAGATAATATGCCTGCCAGCACGGGTGAGATGACCCAACTCATGGCGATAGAACCCACCTTGCCCCATTTCACGGCTTCGACACCGACCACTACGGCAGCAAAACCGACTATGGCTCCGACTATCGAATGTGTGGTGGATACCGGCAATCCATAGCGTGATGCTACCGCCAGCCAGACACCCGCTGCGAGTAATGAGGCCAACATGCCATAGACGAGCAGTTCCGGCGTATCCGAGAGCAACGTGGCGTCTATCATTCCGTTACGAATTGTGGAAGTGACTTCGCCACCGGCCAGGAATGCCCCGGAAAATTCGAATATTGCCGCGATGATAATAGCCGTTTTAAGGCTGAGTGCCCGGGAACCTACCGAGGTAGCCATGGCATTGGCTACATCATTGGCGCCAATGCCCCAGGCCATAAACAGGCCAAACACAGCCGCCAGCGTTAGCAGTAAGAAAGCGTGTTCCATCGGTAATTTTTATTGTTATTTATTTTGCCATGACCAATTGCAGGCGGTTGCCCGTACTTTGGGCCGCATCGGCAAGATCGCCCGTCCACTCAATGATCTTGTAAAGAAACATCACATCAATCGGCGGCAGGGTACTTTCAATCGCATAAAGGTCTGCACGAAGCCTGACCTGGATTTCATCGGTCTCATGTTCAATGACGTGTAATTCCTGGATCATGGATTTTACCCGGCTGGCCTCATCGCCATGAAACCCCGTAACTACCAGTTCATCCAGTTCATTGATGGCAACCTGGGCCTGCCGGGTGGCATCAATACAACGGGTGAGGAATTTCATATAACTGCCCTTCAACGGCGGAGGGATTGTCATTTTTCTGCCGAGGGTCAGGCCGGCAATGTCCTTGGTCTTGTTGGCTATCATATCCTGCAGGTCCAGGACTTCCAGAACATCACGCCGGTCTATGGGCATGAACAGGCTGGAGGGCAGGTTCATGCGCAACTCGTTTTTTATGGCGTCAGAAACATTCTCCAGTCGGGCGATCTGCCCTTGAATTCTGGTGGCCTCGTCCCAATCATCAGCAATCACAGCGTCAAAATAGGGTGGCAGCATTTCAACGCAGGCGACAACGCTGTCGATGTGCTTTTGCAGCGGGGTTACCGGTGAATTCCCGAAGATATTGGAAAAATAACTTGCCCTGGCCATGGGCATGCAGTCTAAGTACTTTATATATAAATGAAAAGCTGCCTCTTGAAAAAAACCCGGGAATCCCCATTTAATAACTAACCATAACTAAACTTAAATCTGGAGGTGTATTATGGCACTGGTACGTTATGAACCCTGGAACCTGCTGGACAAGTTTCAGGAGGAACTGGGCCGAGTTGGCCTGCTGGATCAGTTTCGCAGAGAAGCTGTTGAGGGTGATAATTCCAATGTGGTCACCAGTCACTGGCGGCCGTCAGTTGATATCCGTGAGGAAGTGGATCGCTTTGTTATTGAGGCCGATCTGCCGGGTATCGATCCCAAGGATATCGAGATTACGATGGAGCAGGGTATCCTGACCATCAAGGGTGAACGATCCAGCGAAAAAGATGAAACACACGAAGGCTACCGGCGTGTGGAGCGTGTACGAGGCACTTTCTATCGCCGCTTCAGTTTGCCTGACAGCGCTGATGCTGAACACATCGAAGCAAAAGGCAAAAACGGGGTGCTGGAGATCGTGCTGCCTAAACTTGAAAAAGAACAGCCACGCAAGATCGCTGTTAAAAGCTGATCATTATGTGTATAAAAGGCGGGGTAATTCCCGCCTTTTTTATTTATGGAAAGTCTGAAAAAGTGGTCATTGCGAGGAACGAAGTGACGAAGCAATCTATTAACTACTTGATATTTTTCAGTTTGAGATTGCTTCGCTACGCTCGCAATGACACAACAATAACTTATTCAGAGTTTTCTTATTAAGGATCTGAACTTATCATCTATATGAAACCCTAAAGACTTGCAACAATATTCCTGAAATCATACAAATAAGTTATACAATCAATCTGGTCTAAATTTTCTGGAGTAGCAACCGTATGACGTTTAGAAAAACAGGATATTTTCTCGCTTGTATCACACTGGTATTGATCACAGTCAGCACACTGGGCAGGGCCGCCCTGCCATTCGGGCTCGGAGACAAGGAACTTCCCAGTCTGGCGCCCATGCTGGAAAGCGTGACACCTGCCGTCGTCAATATTGCTACAGAAGGACGTATACAACTTCAACAAAATCCGCTGTTCGCTGATCCGTTTTTCCGGCGCTTTTTCAATGTACCTGATCAACCCATGGAGAGAAAAACCCAAAGTCTGGGATCCGGCGTTATCGTTGATGCAAAACGCGGGCTGGTTTTGACCAACAATCACGTGATTGCCAATGCTGTGCAGATCACGGTGACTCTGCGTGATGGGCGTCATCTGGATGCAGAGCTTATTGGCACTGATCCCGAAGCTGATGTGGCTGTTATCAAAATACCCGCAGAAAAGCTGACTTCGCTCAAAACTGCAGATTCCGACCAATTACGTGTCGGGGATTTTGTCGTCGCAATCGGTAATCCGTTTGGCCTGGGTCAGACGGTGACTTCGGGGATCATCAGTGCGCTGAGTCGCAGCGGGCTCGGAATAGAAGGATATGAGGATTTTATCCAGACAGATGCCTCCATTAATCCGGGTAATTCCGGGGGCGCACTTGTCAACCTGAATGGTGATTTGATAGGCATCAACACTGCAATCTTCTCTCAAAACGGTGGCAATATCGGTATCGGGTTTGCCATTCCTATCAATATGGCGCTTGGTATTATGGAGCAATTACTGGAAACGGGTGAGGTACAGCGAGGTTATCTCGGCGTCTATGCGCAGGATCTGAGTCCGGAATTGGCCGAGGCGTTCGGGTTAGCCAGACAATCGGGCGCAATTGTGAACCGGGTATTGGAAAATTCACCGGCGGAAAAGGCCGGCCTCAAGACGGGTGATATAGTCATCAGGATAGATGGTAAACCGGTCAGAAATTCAAGCGATGTCAGAAATCAGATAGGCCTGCGGCGTATCGGTGAAAAGGTTGTTTTTGACATATTGCGTGATGGTAAAACTATTAATATTGCAGTGGAAATCGTAGCGGGCAAGGATGAGCTGGGTACGCCCAGCGCAGTTAATCCGCGGCTTGAAGGGATGACCGTCGGTGACATCAAACCGGACCATCCCCTTTATGGCAAGATGGAAGGTGTAGTCATAGCCGGGGTCCAGCGGGGCAGCCCGGCCTGGAGCAGTGGTCTGAGGGCGGGTGATATGATCACGTCGGTAAATAATGCACCGGTAAAAAATTTACAGGATTTTCTGGCAGCAGTGGACAAGCGGGAAGGGTCCCTGGTATTGCGTATCGTGCGTGGTAATGCAGCAGCCTTTATTGTAATTAAATAATCAGCAGCTTTTTAATCGGGGAATTATTCAGGGAATTTAAAAATAGTCTCAGGGTCTATTGTATTGACAGGGGGTAGGTCATAGAGGCGTTTATGCGATATTTGTTTCTGTCTGTATTGTTGCTGATCCTACTGGGCGGTTGTGCGAGCAACATACCGCTGGAGATCAGGCAGGACATTACTGGCAGCAATATTTCCATCAATGCGGCCAGTACGGATATTAATCAGTATCAGGGCAAGCAAGTCCGCTGGGGCGGGACCATAGCCGCTGTAGAAAACAAGCGGGATGATACCTGGATAGAGGTTGTTGGTAAGGAACTCGATTCATGGGGTGAACCGGCAAACACGGATCAATCGGAAGGGCGTTTTCTGGTAAGGATAGATGGTTTTCTGGACCCAGCCATATATAAAGCTGATCGAAGTCTTACTGTGTATGGTACGGTTGAAAGCCATGTGGTGGGTCAAATAGACAATCATCCATATACCTATCCATTGATCAAGGCGCAGACATATCATCTATGGAGTGATTATGATCGCCGCCACTATTATGGTTATCCAGACTACCCCTATTATCCCTATTACTATCCGTATCGATATGGGTTTAGTTTTGGATACAGGCATGGATTTTTCCCCCGGCACGGATACTTTCCCCGGTATGGATATGGAATGTACCCTTATTACTACTGGTAATCAGGTCCTATTTGGCAATCACAACAACATTATCGGGCCAGGCTTCTGCCGTATCATGCCCTGCTTCATTGAGGATGGATTTCAACAAACCCACATCCACATATCTGGCCCCATAACTCTTCCCGGAGATCACATTGAAAGGCTGGTCAGGTTCTCCCAGTTGATTGATCACCAGGCTGGCACCGGTAAAGTCATTATCTATGGTGAAGGCATGAGTGGTAATGACAGTTTTTAATCCGGCGGCGCGGGCCGCCTTGTTGCCATTCATGGTATCTTCAATCGCAATACATGTTCCCGGTGTGAGCCCAAGTTCTGCAATGGCAAACTGGTAGACCGCCGGTGATGGTTTTTTATCTTTGACAATATCGCAGGTCACAACAGCATCAAACAGTGTCATGGCATCTTTGCCCAGATTATGCCGCAACAATGTTTCCACATTGGGTTTTGAAGTTGCCGTTGCAATGCCCAGCTTGATACCCTTTTGTTTTGCTTCAGTGATCAACCGCAACACCCCGCTGCGCAGTCCGACATGACCGGCAAGCAGATTATCGCGGTATATTTCCGACTTGCGTTGATGCAGCCGTAATGCAAACTCGCGCAGGTTGAAATCACCCTTGACTTTAAAGTCCCGGGCTTTCAGATAGGCAGTAATTCTTTCCCGGCCACCGGAAATGGATAACAGACCAGTATATTCCTGTTCCGACCAGTGGTAGCCAAGTCCAAACTCATCAAAAGCGCTGTTAAATGACTGCCGGTGTATTTCTTCAGTATTGGCAAGGGTGCCGTCAACGTCGAAGATGATGGCTTTCAGGGAATGCATTAAGTTAGAAATGATTTATTAAAACCTCTTTCAGTTATCATCGCTACTATTTGAAGTATAACAATATTATTTTTGATGCATGGCAATATTAGGACATTTTGTCCAGATCGTCTACAAAAAATGAGACTGAGAGTATGTTTTCAAGTTCCTTAATTTTCCAGGGGGTATCATGGTTTCCTTTGTCATGCTGGATAATAAAAGTAAGGTCTGATACAGCATACATTTACTGATCTTTCTGAATTTATTGAGTATTCTTGGGTTTAATTCCATACATTTTATCTGCATGAACGAATACATCATTATTGCCGGAATCATCGGGTTTTTCCTCGGACTGGGGTTAATGTGGATTATCTCCAGAAACAGACTGGCTGCCGAAAAGCAGTTGCTGGAAGACAAGACTGCGCAAATAGATGAATTGAAGACCCGTCTGAAACAACATGAAGATGCTGATTACCGGGCCAGGATCGCCCAGTTAGAAACACTGCTCGAAAGTGAAAGACGTTCCATACGCGAAAAAATAGCGTTGCTGGAACAGGCCGAGAAAAATATGACAACCTCATTCGAAAATCTGGCCAACCGGATCATCGAGGAGAAAAGCAAAAAATTTACCGAGCAGAACAAACTCAATATGGGCGAAATCCTGACCCCGCTCCGTGAACAACTGGGTGATTTCAAAAAGAAGATTGAGGATGTGTATGACAAGGAATCAAAAGACAGATTGTCCTTGCATCATGAAATTACCAGTCTTAAATCCTTGAATGAACAAATGAGCAAGGATGCCATTAATTTGACGAAGGCACTGAAAGGAGAAAGTAAAACACGCGGCAACTGGGGTGAGGTCATTCTGGAAAGGGTGCTGGAAGACTCCGGATTGAAGAATGGCCGTGAATATGAAACACAGGGCAGTTTCCGGGATGAAAATGGAAAATTATTTTATCCTGATGTGGTCGTGCATCTGCCGGACAACAAGGATGTTGTAATTGATTCAAAAATCTCCCTCAATGCCTACGAGCGTTATTGTTCCACGGAAGATGAAAACGAACGCAAGCAGTTCCTTGGCGATCATATTGCCTCAATTCGCAATCATGTTTCCGGTTTGCAGGGGAAAAGCTATGCTGAACTGGTCAAGGTAAATTCACTGGATATGGTATTGATGTTTGTACCGATCGAACCTGCTTTAATGCTTGCATTTGAGCATGATGAAACATTATTTCAGGATGCATTTAAAAGCGGGATATTTCTGGTAAGTCCTTCAACACTAACCATGAACCTGCGCATTATTCAAAATATGTGGCGGTATGAATATCAAAACCGGAATGCGCAGGAAATTGCAAAAAGGGCCGGGGATATGTACGACAAATTTGTGCTTTTTGTCGAAGCACTGGAAGATGTCGGCGACAAACTGGACAAGGCCCAATCTGCCTATCAGACAGCACATAATCGGCTGACAGAAGGTAAAGGGAATCTGATCAAGAGAGCAGAAGACATGCGCAAACTGGGTCTGGAAACCGGTAAAAAATTATCTGTTGAACTTATAAATAAAAACCAGGAAGAAGACGAGATCCCAAGTACAAGTAAGGACCATAAGTAGGGTCTAATAAGTAGAATAAGTAGGGTCAGATGAAACTTTTATAAGTATGAACTTTTGAACTTTTTGGGTCAGATGAAACTTTTTAGAGAATAAGCTAGACTTTGTAATAATAAATTTTCCACTGGTTACAAGGAAGCAACCATGACACGATTACCCCGATTTTGTCCTCTTGGCATACCTCAGCATGTAATTCAACGTGGAAACAATAGAAGTATCTGTTTCGCCAGTGAACAGGATTTTTCTTTGTATGCCAATTGGTTAAATGACTATTCGCAAAAATTTGAAGTAGCCATACATGCGTGGGTATTCATGACCAATCATGTCCATTTATTAGTGACACCATTTAAAGCAGGTGGTGTTTCCGCCATGATGCAGGCATTAGGACGTCGTTATGTACGATATTTCAATCACACCTATCGCCGAACAGGGACACTTTGGGAAGGCCGATTTAAATCCAGCCTGATTCAAACTGAAGACTATTTATTACAGTGTTACCGGTATATTGAACTGAATCCGGTCCGTGCAAACATGGTGAAAGATCCTTCCGAATATTCCTGGTCAAGCTATCGACATAATGCATTCGGCATAGAATCAGCACTTTGTACGCCCCATGAGGAGTATTTAAAATTAGGGGAGGATAGAAGAAAACGACTAAGTGCCTATCGATCATTGTTTAAGGCGCATATTGACAGTGAGTTATTGGAGCAAATCAGATGCACTATAAATCAGGGATTGGCCTTGGGGAACGATCGTTTTAAAGATGAAGTTGAAATACTCTATGGTCGAAGGGTAAGGCCCGCTAAAATGGGCCGCCCAGAAAAAGTCTGATCTGACCCTGACGAATCCCCCAATTGAACGTGTTTACTTGCATGGCGGCATGAGGTAAAGTAATTACACTATATTGCTTTACTTCATATATATGGAGCGAAAATGGCAACAACAGTAACACTTAGCAGTAAAAACCAGATTGTCGTGCCACGCGAAGCCCGTGAAAAACTGAATATCGGCCCCGGCGGGGAACTGCTGGTGCTATGCAAGAAAGATCGGGTCGTACTGATTCCGAGGCCAAAGAATATAGTCAAGCATATGGCCGGGTTGCACCAGGATGTCTGGAAAGAACTTGGCGCCTCAAGTTACCTCAAGGATGAGCGTGATGCATGGAATCGCTGAAGGCATTATTCAAAAAACACCAGGTTATTGCCCTTGATACCTGTGTCTGGATATATCATTTCGAACAGAAGCCTGAATTTGCTGACATCACCAGGCAGATACTGACGGTTGTGGTCAAGGGCCAATGCAAGGCGATAGCTTCGGAATTAACACTGATGGAACTGATCACCGGCCCGCTCAAGCTGGGCAGGCAAGACATGGCCGATGAATATGAAACACTGCTCACGCACTACCCCAACCTGACGCTGGCGCCAGTTACCAGAACTATCCTGCTTGATGCCGCGCGAATCCGTTCCCTTTATGGAATCAGAACACCTGATGCAATTCACCTCGCCACTGCCAGAGATTGTGGCGCAACACTGATGGTCACCAACGATCTCAGTTGGTCAAAATATCCTGATCTTGAATCCATCTGCTTGAGCACGATTATGCAGAAACCTTCTGGTTGATATTTGTTTCAATCAGCGCAACGCGGGAAATATTTTCGTGGGGGGACTAATGACCAAGAACCATAAAAATAAACGAGGAATGTATGAACAGCAATAAATCAATACATGTTTCAGTTGTTGGTCATTATAAAGATTAATTCGAGTCTGACCCTAAAATTTTAAGTCTGACCCTAAAATTTTATTCCGGCTTGAACATCCCCACCCATAAAAAAAGTTGGCTGAAATCAAACATTGTATTACAATGTCTTACAACCTGATATACAGGAGTACTCTCCATGAGTACCTTGACGATACGCCTCGATAACAAGCTTGACCGTGAACTGACCCGCCTGGCTAAACAGACCGGGCGCAGCAAGAGTGAACTTGCCCGCGAAGCATTAAACCGGCAATTTGCCATACAGAAGTACCGCGCATTACGCCGGGAAGCCATGCCCTACGCGGCGGCGGCGGGCTATCTTACGGATGATGATGTCTTCCGCGATATTTCGTGAGGGTATTTCTCGATACCAATGTACTGGTAAGCAGCTTGACAACACGGGGCCTTTGCAGTGAACTGCTTGAGAGCATCTTCAATGAACATAATTTGCTTACCTGTGAACCAGTCTTACAAGAACTCAAACGGATACTGACAGAAAAATTTCACCTGCCCGCGCCGCTGGTTCGTGAATATATCACTCTTCTCAAAACAGAGAGTCAGCTTGTAACAACACAGTCAATAATCAATATCAAGATAAATGATCCCGATGATATCCGTATTCTTGAATTTGCCATCCCGGCAAAGCCGGATGTTTTCGTCACGGGTGATAAAGAATTACTTAAACTTTCTAAAATAAACGATGTTCCGATCATCTCACCCAGACAATTCTGGCTTCAGCTCGCGGGACTTGATAGCTGAACGCATGATAGTTTAATGAATCCCACAACAATTGGTCATTTCGAGCGAAGCGACGCCTACATGGAGGTAGGAGGTAGAGTAATGCACGACTGCATGGATGCAGGAGGTACGATTCCATGGAAACGTGCATGGAAGCACTAATACTGCGGGCGCAGGAAGCGCAGGAGCAGTGAGGAATCGGTAGAGTCGAGTCTGGAACAGAGACCGAGAGCAACGTCTGGAACAGTTGCCGAGGAGCAATTATCGAGAAATCTGAAGCCATAAAATCGCTTTAAATATCCCCAATCCATAAAACCCCTCTCCTCCCGGGAGAGGGGTCTGGGGTGAGGGCATTCATGTCAGCTTCCAGAAACTACCTTGGGTATCGGGTTGCGTTAATTTACGTTTGTTGCGGAAATGATGAAAACCAGTCCCCTCTCCCTCCGGGAGAGGGTCAGGGTGAGGGAATTTTAAGGAGAACATTTTTACTCTGAGTTCAGATTAAACACATTGGAACATATCCCGGCCTTTGATTTGAATGGATTCCAGTCGCTCAAATTCGACCGGTTCCGGCAGGCCGCGGGCGCGGTATTCTTTTTTGATCTGGCCTTCAACAGTGAAATTTTTCTTTTGCAACCAGAGATACAAGCAAGGCGTAACGATAACTAGGTTGCTGATTCCGCCAGTAACGGCGTATAGGTTTCATTTGTCAAAGGGCAAAGAACGGACGCGAATACGGGACTCATCAAAAACAACAATACTTCCTTGCACCAATGCTTCTTCAACAG
>Ga0214472_10001545_pt1 | contig 25526 bp, 21 predicted proteins | sample RVTome_6_FD_207662 | JGI IMG/M metagenome (GOLD analysis project Ga0214472, IMG submission 207662) | Soil microbial communities from uranium-contaminated site in the Upper Colorado River Basin, Wyoming, United States - RVT140D175 | ecosystem: Environmental > Terrestrial > Soil > Contaminated >...
ATTGGTCGAATGCAAATCGATCGCTCCGTACAGTTTCATCTTCGTCTCCTCCTTTTGAGTTGTGGGGTTGGCTCATCGCCAACCTTAGCGCCTCTCGGAGAAGCCGGCTAGATGATTATCAAGTCTGATAGAAATGGTGGTCAAATGGTGGTCGAAATGGTGGTCAAGTCTGGAGTTGACTAGTTATTGTCGACGTAGCGGCGAACCCGGACCAAGACTAAGGGTTGCAACTACGTAACTCCCGACTTGACCCCAAGCCCAAGCCCCGTTGCAACTGCGACGGATTGCCAACTCATGAGCTATTATTTCGGATTTACTCTTCAGGCTCATTCAATTCTCGTTTCTGACCAGAAAAGATCTCAATACAATCCCGATGGCTCTGTAAAGGAATTTCTACAATCGAAGATATGGAAAATCCGAGACGATTTGTACTTTACCAGCGCCGGAAATCTTGGGTTTGCTGAGCAATGTGTTGTGACGGCGATACCACAAGTCGTTCAGGATAAGGTTTTGAGCCTGAACGACCTCGCTCCATATCTAACAGAATGGCAAGAATACTTTCAAAGAAACTTTAAGATATTAGAAGAAAATTCACGAGCTATAGAACAGTTGCGGCAAAAACATTTAGACCCGGCACTACAAGACGATACGAGTGTTTTGTTTGGTGGAGTCGACGAACGTAACACACCATTTCTGCTACGGTTCCATTCCCTTGAAAATTTTAACCCCGAGCTTCAAACTGGATCCTTTCGGGGGAGTTTACTGGCATTATGCCCCGAGGGCGCTTCGCCCGACGATGCGCAGCAACTTTTAGACAAATTCAAACGAGCAATTGAACGACGCTTAACCATTTTGCGGGATATGCCCGACGAGAACGATCGTATCGAAAGAGCAGCGAAGATCATGCCGGAGATCATAGCAATGGCGGCTAAAGAAGACAGATCCGTTAGTAGGGAATACGACCTGATCATCGTGGGTCCGAACGGGCCTCAGTCATATAGCGGTCGTAGCTAGTTGCTTTTTCGCGCCTGGGGATAAATAAAAACGCAAGGGACCAGCGCGGGGAGTGCGATCGGTATCTAAGAGGAGAGACGAATTTGTCGTAGATCCACGCGCAAATCGCGTACTGTGATACCGACGACATTTTAGTGCGCCGCGAGTCCGCATAATCGCGCCCAATGGCAAAGAAGAACCGGGACGACTTTTCAGAGAAAACCAGGCGCCGGATCGGGAGGCAGGCAGGTTGGCTTTGCTCTGATCCGTCGTGCCGCCGGGACACGATCGGCTCCAACTCCGACGGAACCGGCGAGATCGATCATGGCACGGCAGCGCACATTTGCGCCGCTGCGCCTGGCGGCCCGCGCTACGATCCCAAACAATCGCCCGCGGAGCGCAGCTCGCCGGACAATGGAATTTGGCTGTGCAGACTTCATGGCGACGCCATAGACGCGAAGGACTCAAAATACACTGTTGAACTCCTGCGCGCATGGAAAAAGCAGGCGCAGGAGGATTCCTGGCGGCGTGTTCTTTACGGCGATGTGCCGCACGGCCCAGCGGTGCAAACGCCGACCGAAGACGAATTGAGGGCACGCCTTCGCACCGCTGCCGCTGCGGACCTCGATGTTTTCCGGCGGTCGGACAAGTGGCCCTCTACTACGATCGCTCTGACGCTCGAAGTGGAAGGCTTGAGCGACCCGGTAAGCACGTCGGCGCTGGCGACCGCGCTTACCACGCTCGACGATCTGATTCTCGTCGCGCCGCCCGGTATGGGCAAGACCACGACGCTGTTCCAGATTGCCGAAGCGGTGTTGGCCAAGGGCAACGCGTCGCCGATCATCGTACCGCTCGGCGATTGGTCTACGGACGGGGCGGCGCTCCTCGAATCGGTAGTGAAGCGCCCGGCGTTCCGGGGAATTTCCGAAGATGATCTGCGGGCGGTGGCGGCGAAACCCGGAGTCATCCTGCTGCTCGACGGTTGGAATGAGCTCGCCGCCGCCGCGCGCAAGCGTTTGGCGGTTCAGGTCGCGAGTCTCCAAGCGGAATTGCCGGAACTCAGCTTCCTGATCTCGACACGCAAACAGGCACTCGATGTTCCTCTCAGTGGCACGCGTATTAACCTTCTGCCTCTCAGCGAAAAGCAACAGCTCGATATCGCCGAGGCTCTACGCGGCGCCGCGGGCGCACGCATGGTCGATCAAGCGTGGCGCACGGCTGGCGTGCGCGAACTTGTGACGATTCCGCTCTACCTGATGGCACTTCTGGCTCTTCCCGAAGGCGCGCCGTTTCCGACTACGAAGGAAGAAGTGCTACGGCGCTTCGTTGCAATGCATGAAGAGAACACGCGGCGCGCTGAAGCGCTCGCCGAAGTGACGCACGGCTTACAGCAGCGATTTCTCGAAGACCTCGGCGCGACCGCAACGCGTGCCGCAAACACGACGATCACGGAGACTGTCGCCCGCAAGTCTGTCTCCGAAACCGACGACGTGCTCGTGGCGGATGGGCAGATCACGATAAAGCCTCAGCCCAGCACGGTGCTGGAAGCGCTTGTTAGCCACCACGTGCTTATGCGGGTCGGCGATCCTGCCGGCTATTCGTTTCAGCACCAGCAATTTCAGGAGTGGTACGCGTCGCACTTCGTCGAGCGTCTGATGCTGGCGAGCGTCAACGATGCCGCATCCCGGGCCAGGCTGAAGGCAGACGTTCTGAATCAGCCGGCGTGGGAAGAATCCATTCTCTTCGCTTGCGAGCGGCTGGCGCGTGGAGATCCAAAACAGCAGGAACCCTGCGTCGCGGCCACTCTGGCAGCGTTCGAGGTCGATCCCATGCTAGCCGCCGAAATGATCTTTCGTTCGACCGACGCCATTTGGGCGCGCATCGGGCCGACCATTCAGGAGCTTACAGGGCAGTGGCACACGCCTGGAAAAGTCGATCGTGCCCTACGCTTCATGATCATCTCGGGCCGGTCCGAATTTCTCGAGCAGGTCTGGCCGCCTATCACGCACGAAAACGATCAAGTACATCTCAAGGCGCTCCGCGTTGGAAGGCACTTCCGACCATCTGTTCTTGGAAGTGATGCGGCCAAGCGACTTGCTGCGTTGTCCCCGGATGTTCGGAAGAACGTCTTGGGCGCGATCTCATATAACAGCGGTATGGATGGACTCGACCTCGCGGCTGGCATTGCGAGGGATGACCCCGACCCGCTAGTGAAAGCGACAGTGGTGGATGCGCTAGCTATTTGCCGCGCGGACCGCCATGTCGCTGACGTACTGCGCGGCGCAGACGAAAGGACCTTCGACCTGGTGGTCCAGATGGGCCTGGTCGACTTAGTCGGCAAAGTAACTGACGCGCAAGTCAAGAGAGGACTCGAGGCAGCGCGCGAACGCAAGCGAAGCCAAGGCATTTCGGCTTACGATCGGCTGCGCTCTATTGTCTATGGGCCAGGCGATGAAGATTTGAGCGGCGAACTGACCGGGATCATCGCCGAAATGGAGATCTCCAGAAACCGGGAAGCGGAAGTCCAGCTCCTCTATCAGGCGCGCAACCGCTATTCAAACGCCATCGCCGATGGGCTCCTGCAGCGCGTGCGCGCGGGCCGCTCGCTGTTCTACGGGGCAGATGACCTTCTAGCGTCTGTAGGTTTCAGTCTGGAGGACGAAGCGCTCCTTGAAATCGCGATCTCTGAGACCCACCGCCGCGATGACCGCGCTGAAGCCGCCGCATCGGTGCTGGGGCCGCAGGCTGTGGGCTGCATGATTGAAACTGTTCTCGAAGCGAAGAAGCGTCTTCGCGACGCGAGCGGCAAATACGACCAAGCCGCAGCTGACCGCTATCATGATTTGCTAGCCCGCATCGGGCATACGCTGGGCGCAAGCCTCATCGCCGCCGCCCGGGCGCGCTCCGCGCAGGCGGGGAACGAGGAAATGGCGGATTTGGCAGATTTGATCTCTCGTCACCCGGACGGCGAGAACGATCGCGGCAGGCCTTTCGACGCCGACGTGCTCGCTGCGATTCGCGCCCTCGCGAAAGACTGGGGCGACCGCATGTTGGCCTCAGGCGCCGCGAACCGCTCGCAACTAGCTGAGATCGCGACGCTGGCCAGTCACGCGCCATCGGTGGACTTGCTCCCATTGCTGAAACGGCTGCTTGACGAAGACCTGCGCCGCTGGCGCACGTTCAAAGACCAAGCACGCGCCGAACAGTATCGCGGTGGCACGGCCACCGACGAGGCGAGAATGTCGTGGACGCTGCAATATCAGCGTGCCTTTCAGTCGATCGGCGGCCCCGAGACTGCGGCACTGATGCGCGACTATCTGGCGGATGCCGATTTCGGACAGCCAGCTGCTTTGGTCCTCGCAGGTCAATGGACTGCCGCGAATGAACCTAGCGACGAGAAGCGCTTTTGGACTGGAGTGGATTTCTCGCGCGTCGAGGAGAAGCGCGCCGCGCGCGCCCGTGATCCTGCCGCAACGTCCGCGGAGGCCGAGGCCATTTTCAGCGCGATCGATCTGTTGATCGCTGATGAAGCGACGGAGGAACAGAAGAAGCACGCCGTTGCTCTCGGCGTTGCCGCCGCGCGGCTGCCGCATGGCCAACGCGACGCCACGATTCAAAAGCTTATTTCACTGGCACCGCGCCGTTCGCGCGCCGCTCTCCTTCAGAACCTTATCCTGTCGGGTGAAAGCGTCGCAATAGAGATGGTCAAGAACGGCATCGCGGAGCTGTTCGAGGCGGCTAGGGCGCAGAGCTGGATTCTGTCGGACGGTTATGAGTTGAGGGAATGGCTGCGCCTGCTGCCCTTTGCGAACCCTCCTGCCGAAGCGTTCGCTGTCGTGCGCGGCTTGCCAGACGATCAACGTAGGGTGGACCGTTTGGAAGATATGATCGCCGGTTTCAGAACGGCGCCCGGCGACGACGTTGAAAACGTCCTGTTTCAACTCGCGGAAGCCGATCCGAAGCTCTACCCCAACCGCGCCTGGCGGACGCCGCCATACGCCGGGGCACGTTATCAGCCGCGCGTCGGTTTGTGGACTTGGCAGCGACCGGAGCGTTCGAGGGCAAGGGAATGGACGGCCGGGACATGGTGCACCAACTCGGCGGTTTGATAGCCGAACATCCCGAGCTGCGTACGCACGTCTATCAGCTCCTAAAAGTAGGTGCTACGACGCCCGGCCTCGCGCTGCTTGCGCAAACCGTCGCGGAAGCCCCCGACGCCGACGGCTTGCTGCTGCTCATTAAGATCGAGATAGAGCACAAGCGCTCTTTCATCTCGTGGCACACTATCGAGAAGGTCGTAACCGAACACGTCCCTGCCGAGAACTGGAAAGGCGCATACGAGGTCGTTCCCGTTCCCGTCGTCGAACTCCGGCGGCAACTGCTCGCTATGACGACGGACGGCGGCTCCACGGACGTCGCCGCGCGTTGCCTGAACCAGATCGACAACATCAGGGACGACTATGGTGCGCCGGATTCCGAACCGCGCCATCCTGATCTAGCGTCGGGCAAGCCATGGCCGATCATGTTGCCTGACCCGGATGTGTGACTCGAACTGTTGACCATGACCCGGCCAGGATGACCAGAGACGTCGGTAACTTTTTCGCCCCCACGTACGGCCATCAACCGTTGTCGAGGTTTCTGGCGTTGAAACGGTTCATTTGTCTTGATCATGGCGTAAATGAGGTCAGAATCTTTCGGGCCACCGCTACTCTCGGCGCGGTTGGGCCCCGGCGTCGTCGACTCACTCGGCGATAGACTTTCTGAAAGTTCGATCTTGATCAATCGATTCATCCAGAATTCCGCCGATGTTTTGAAAAACGTTCCCAGCCGGATCGCCGTGTCCCCTGTGATGCCTCTTTCATCCTTCAGAATCGCCGTGATCCGGTTGGGCGGTACCCCGATCGCCTTGGCGAGCGCGTTCGCTGTCAGACCCAGCGGTTTCAAAAACTCCTCGTTGAGAATTTCACCCGGCGGAACCGGTCGCATTCCATTCTTGTCTATTTTGCCAACAGGGTCGGGAATATCAGAAAAGTTAATCTTCTTCGGCTTCATACCTTTTTCGTTCTTCCAGGCTCGCGCGCCGCGCGCTGATGATCCGCGTCGGTTCGTCATCGTGTTTTAGTCTTTATCTTATACACGATAAGCGGCACGCAACCCAAACTGCTTTTGGCTAGTCGCAACCGGCGAGTTTTCGACTCCGAAGCTAAATTAAATGACTCGCAAAAACTTTGCAAAAACTTTGGGGTCAGGTCTTTATCTTTGCGGCTCCAATTGGAATCGCCGCCCGGGAGGAGCCCCCGCCATGTACTCCACTATTTTCAGGGTCGGGACCGAGACGTCGCTGCAAACCTTCCGAATTTTTATCAGCTGGGTGGGCGCGTCCCAGTCGGTCTTCGACTCGCAGGTGACCTTTGTGCAGGTGGTCTGCTTTAGCCAGGAGCACACAGTTACGGGGCGGCTGGCTGCATCCACCACCTCGGTCAGATACCAGGTGCCGAGTTTGTCCGTGCCATCCTCTAGATGCACGCTTGGCACCACCGTGTAGAAGGCGCCGCCGATCTCCAGCAAGCTCAGCACCTTCTCCAGGAACCGGGACAAGTTTTCGCTGTAGGTGAAACCGCCGTATACGTCGGTGATGATCTGGAATTTTCCAAGCTCCTCGCGCGAATAGTGCCGCAGGCGCTTGCCGGAGAGATATTGTATACGGTCATCGCCGAGCCTCGCGGCCTGCTGTTTCCACTTGTCTGTCCGGCGGTCCTCTATGGAGATCGCGACCGCGCGCGCCTTGGGGCCGGACCCGCCGCACTCTTCAGCCGGCGCCGCATCGTCTTGCGGTGAGTAGTAGTCCAGTATGGCCTGCCCCTCGCCCGCTCCGATATCGAGCCATCGGTCCGAGCTGCCGAGGCTGCCGAGCGCGTCGCAGAAGCCGGTGGGAAGAACCTCCGCGTAGCGCGACAGCCCTCGGTTCGTGACGTAGCTGCCGGGAACGTCGGCGCCCCGTCTGCGGTAGATTTTTTCCTGCTTGGCGAATTCCTCGTCGATCCGCGGTTGAACGGGTTCCTGTGTCCAGCCGGCTCCCGGCCCGAGCGGTTGCAGGACGATGACGATCAGAAGGGCCAGGCGCGCTACCGCGGTCTTCCACCCTTTCGCTGATGATTCGACTGAAGCCATGACGATTACTTTCTCCTCGCGTTGAAAAACGTGCCGTTCTTAAGACCGCCCTCAAAGCTGTCTCATGCATAGTCCATGCTGCCCGTTGCCGCAAGGCCGAAGGCGGAGGCCGTCAGTGCGCTGACGCGCAACAGCCGTGCCAGAAGACTTGCCTAAATCTACTAAGTCTCTTGCTGAGCACGGCGTACGTTGGATGGATGGCAATTAAGAAAATCGCCTGGGCCAAGCTGCGCGCCCTGCGCGGCGGCGCGGCGATCGCGAGCAAGAAGTTGTGGAGTTGAATGCAAAAGTGCCGGTGCGGGATGAACGGAACAAAAAGCTAGAAAGTCTGGAAGTAAAAGTCTGACCCTGAGCCCCATTTATATATCAACTTATCCATGCCTAACATCCTCCTCTGAGCTGGGGCAGGAGGTTGCTGACTAGCTGGTCGGCGTACGAGTTTGGGAGCACAGAAAGGCAGATCGAAATAGAAGGCATCTCATTCCTCTTTGGGCGGTGGAATCGGTTTCTGCTCCTGTTGTTGGCCCGTTTGCGGTACGTAACCACTTTTGGGCTTAGGCTCGGACGGTTTTGATTCGCCGGGCTGATAGCCGTAGTCTTTTTTAGGTTGATACCCCTCCGTCAGTGGTTTCTTTTCGCTCATCTAACTTGCCCTCCGGGAATTGAAGTTCAATCAATTCAAGATATGCGATTTCACTTGAAATCACCACGATGCCGGCTGTTTGATTCTTTGGCCTGTCAAAACCCCCTTTGTCGTTGATGATCCACGACTCTTCTAAAAAAATTTGCTCGTTTGCTGGTGTGCTGGAAGCAAACGAATTTGCGGCGTATTTACCGCCAAGTTTAGTGCCATCTTTTAAGACGACTTTAACCCAATACGGTTTGCGCTGGGAGAATACATAATCCCACGGCTTTTGTGTCGGATGAGTAGCGACATTCTGAAACCAAGAGCTTGTGCGAAGCATCGCCCAACCAAGCCCTAACCCTACCGGCACGGCGAAGAGAACGAACATGTAAAATACCGCGTAAAAATTGGGGTGAAGATTCTTCCAGTCGCTACTCTCAACCGCCATCATAGGCCAGACAAGTAGCGCGTAATTTAACGAGCTGTACGTGACAGCGTCCACAAGCTGTTTGGATGATTCTTGCTGGGCGCCGGGAAACAACAATTCATAGGTCTTAATGCTGATAAAACCGGGAATCACAAACGCGATGAATATTAGCAACTTATCGGCTTCCCAAATGTTCATGCCAAAATCCAATAGCGGAGCCTAATTAAGGCCGTTCAAGCCTCGCGTAGCCAACTATAACACAATTGCTTCACTGGGGTTAACCTCTTGACGCTACCTGGGCTCGGGGTTGCATTTTGGAACGACAAGCCTGATGTTGAAGTCGGACCAGGCTAAAGCTCTGGTGGTTAAGGATTTGTTTGCCGGGGGACGGTATTATTTGGTCTTGGACACTCATTTTTCCTATCTAAATGGTCGCCATAAGGCGGCACCGGAGAGTATACAAACCGTCCGCCACGGCAACCTAGCCATGTTGCGCTCTGAGCCCAATTCAATTTTTTACTTGCTCAACAAATCCCTGGCTGCCGACCCCGATCGACTTAGACTTGAGATCGTCTCGTACCCCCAGCAAGGCGGGCACAAAATGACGGTTGGCGCAGGGCATGGCTTCTCTGCCTTAGACCATGCTTTTTGCTACCGAAAAGCCGCTTCTAAGAGCCTAAATCAACTCATATTGATGATTTTGATCAAGAGATCAATCGGTTACGTTGGTCCGACCCCGGTGAGACCGGTGACCGGGAAGTAAAAGTCTGACCATGATCCACTGTGTGCGGGATGAACGAAACAAAAAGCAAGAAAGTCTAGAAGTAAAAGTCTGCCCCTTGATTTCTTGATTTCCTCCCTAAAAGTCTGAGGTGCCCCCATGTCTATCCCAGCTGACATCACCGCGGACGGGAACGTACGGCTCGGCAATCGGGAAATAGCTATCCCGAACTATCGAATTGAGCACGCAATTGGTGGCGGTGCTAATGGGGTAGTTTTCCGCGCACGGCACCGTTATCTGAACAGGCAGGTGGCGCTGAAGCTCTGGTTCAGGCGCCGACTCAAAGACCGACGGGACAAGTTTAGACAGGGAATCGAGGAGGCTCGGAAGGCAGCTGATGCAGAGCTTGTAGCCGGAAGTCGCGCAGTGCGCGTGTTGGAAGCTGGCGAAGTCGACGGTCTATTCTTCGCGGTGACCGAATACTTCGAGGGCATCACGCTTGAGGAGTGGTTGACGTCCCGTCAGTGGACGTTTGGACTTCGTTACCGAATTGCATGGTACTTGTGCGAGTCAGTGGCGGAGCTGTGTCGAGCGCACTTGATCCATGGCGACTTGCACACGAAGAATATCCTCATGCCGACGAAGTTCGACGAGGAGCAAGTATGGCAAAACCCCTCGGTACTCGATGATATTCAGATCAGAATCGTCGATTTTGGCACCTCCGTCTTCACATCTCGGGAGAACTCGACAGCTCGGCATTGGAGGGTCTTCGAGGAAACGCTTTGCAGGATCCTGGCGCCCATCTGCGTTACGAAGCTTTTCCGGGCTCCGCGGCCAGCGTCGAGTATGTTGAACGAAACCTGCGAATGGTACTTCGACTTCCTCCGGCAAGTGCCAAAGCTGTTGGCGAGCGCCGGCGTCTATTGGATTAAAAGCGGAGAACCGCGAGCCATTGACATGGCCGAATGGGCACGCGTTTTGGATTCCGGCGAACTCCCACTTGAAGAGTCTTTTTTGGGATATCGGTCTTGGCCTTATGGTGTGTGCTATCAGCCAGCAGCGGTCTGACTGGAGTTGAACGTCACACGCTCTATCGCACGCTATCGGCGATCGGCAATCCGACCTGAAGAGCCTGAGGGTGCCTATCCAGGCCGTGGGTATGCAGATCACTGTGCCGCTGAGAAAACGCGCGGCCTGCATCACGGATCGAACGGCGTTCTTTGACGCAGGAGCGGATGGGGCACTCTGCCAAGATTGTCGAGAAATGAGCTTTTCCCTACGCTTTTCCCGAGATCGCTTACCCTCTTAGTTTGTGATGAGACAACGCCGCGATCCGACAAGATTGTCTAGAATCGAAAGTCAGACCCCCAGATCTTCCCCCGAAACTCGTCGAGCACCCGGAACTGGTAGCCGACCGCATCCTTGCCTTCGCCGACATCGTCGGCCGAGAAAACGTCATCGCCGGCACCGCCTGCGGCCTAGGCGGCCGCGTCCATGCGCAAATCGCCTGGGCCAAACTGCGCGCCCTGCGCGACGACGCGGCGATCGCGAGCAAGAAGTTGTGGAGTTGAATTCAAAAGTGCTGGCTGCGTTCGGGTGTCGGAACTTTGTCCATCTAGTCAACTACGTCCCCATAATTGTCCTTAAAGGGCATAGCGCCCTGAGCGGCTGGACTAATACCGTGTCAAAGCCGCCTCAAGAAGCGCGAACTCGACGGGTTTAGAAGCATTCGCAAGCACGTCAACCGCGAGCTGACAAATGACACGGCTGCTTTCGCGGGCAGCGCGCAGCTGATCCGAAATCCAAGCACGAAACGCCGGGTCGTTACGCATCGATGGTGCGAGCAGCTTAGCGAGCGCAATTCGGGTATTGAGCTCGGTAACGTTTTGAAGGTCAGCAAATACCAGATTCCGACATTCCTGGTCCGTTTGAAGTCGGTTGCGCACCGCTGGTATTCCATCCCGCGGCTCTCCGAAATAATCTTCCGTTAGCTTGCCCGGATAGCGCACGACATAATTTGCCATGAGACCTGCATTTGCCTTGAAGGCGAACAACCAAGCGGTGAATGGCTCGTACGCTTCGATGAGCGTCGGCAAATTCGCCGCAGCCGCCGCGATCGGCGGCGCATCGGGCCATCCTTGACAAAGTGCAATCACGCCAACGTCGTGAATCAATGACGACGTAGCTACTGAAAGCATCACCTGGCCGACAGGCTCATCACCGCGGAAATTTTCGGCGAGATAAGAAGCCATTGCAGCGTAAGCAGCTCTTTCCAAAGCCATCATTGAATTCTGGCCAGCCATGAACTGCAGGCGGCCCGAGAACAAGTCCCGCAAGAGAGCGCTACGACCGTGCAGTGCGATCAAAGCCCGCACTTGCTCGACCTGCAGTTGTTTTCCCGTGCGGACCGCATTTTCAAATACTTGGGTTTGGCTAAGCGCGTGAGCACGTTTCCCAGCCTTCGCAAGTTCGGTGGCGATGATTGGCGAATGATCAAATCGTTCCCATATGTCGGGCACAGCTGCGGCCAACGATTCCCAATGCTCTACCACGGTCGCTACGAACTCCCAGTTGTGCCGCGAGTTCGAGTATGTGCTTAACTCTAGCGGCCGTCCGTCTTCTCGCTGTATAGCCACAAGGTCAGCTCTGCCAAGCTCCAATAATGCTGCGACAGCGGCTTGCTCCCGCGGCTCTCGTCCCAGGAGGAATCCGGTGAGGTCCGCACTGAGAGCTGCGATCAGCTCCTGAACGCCACTACCTGCGCGGATGCGGGCTCGCGCGTAGGCACGCGCCGCAACTGTGCGCGCTTCGCCGTTCGGTTCGTTTCTGAACTCCGCAGCGATCTCAACAGCAGCCGGCACACCCCTACGAACCAAAGGCTCGATGGCGCGAGCGAATTCAACCCGGAGGTCCTTGTGAAGCACCTGCATAGTGCTATCGAGGAGCGTACGTATTTCAGGATCGCTTCCGTAAACCTGGTATAGCGCCGACATTGACATGTCCTCGCCGTAGACGGTCGATTTAGCCAACTGGCGTATCAACGGATGCTCGGGCCAAATTTTCAACAGGGTGCGGTGTCCCAGCCGCCAATAATGGCCACCCTTGTCGTTGGCGAGCCTCGCTTCAACCAGCGGCCAAAGGTCTGGCGCATCGCGCCCTTCTTTATCCACAAGAATCTCTAAAGCAGAACACGACTCGAAAACATGGGCATCGCGTAAAGTATTTCGCAGCAGGACGCCCAGTTCCTTCGGCTCAGGGACGATGTCTGGCAACCACCGCACCGCGATCGAACGCTGCCGCTCATCGCGTATGTAGTCGGTAAGGACTGCTTGAACTTCAGGATCGTCCGGTCCAGACATTTCCAGGAGCGTGGAGATAATCCAGGCCGGCCACGATGAACCTCGCCTCAGCCAGTCTAGCAACGCCTGTCGGCATTTTGGCGTGCCACCGAGTTGGGCGATGACAGCGATATCCAAGGGCGAATAGTGCGTCGCTGCATTCTTCTCCAGCCAGGCTTCGGCTGCTGGGACCAACAATGGGTGCTTGGTGAATCCGGCTAGGAGAGCTTCGCGCGAGTCGGAGATGCGCAACTCGCGATGATGACGGTCCTCTTGCGCCAGTTGGTCGGCCAGCATTCGCGCCACTGCATCATCCCCGGGGCATCCACGAACCAGATATTCAATTGCGGGTTTTGGCGCCCAAGATCTGGGATGCTGCGTACCGCGAATGCGCTCTAATGCTCCGCTCATGAGCTGAGGATCACACGGCCAGCCGGTCGCCAATGCTCCCACGATCTCTTCTTCCCAAGGCCACGGCCACTCGCCTTCGCGGCAGAAATCCACTAGGGCATCGCGGATTTCAGGTGAGCGTTCACCTCGATTGAAACGTGCCAAAATTGCCACGTGCCGAAGCTCCTTCGCCGGTGCTGCGCTCGTAGCGTTTAGGAGCGAAGACAGGGCCGTGTGTGTGGGCCATCCTGTCGCAAGCGCGTGGAGCGCCGCTCCCATCAATTTCGGCTCCGCTGGCCCCCTTAATATTTCGAGAAACTCGTCGGCCAATTCCGGGGACTTTTCCGCGAAGGTCGCCAAAGCCTCAGCGATGTATCGGTATTCATAGCTGTTGTCGCAATTGTGCAGTGCGATGCGTAGGTCAGAAACCGTCTCGGCCGTGGGCTGCTTTGCCGCAGCGGTAGGAACGTCATGCAGCCAGTCAACCCGACCGGGGAACCACCGGGCCGCCCGCGCCGCTAGCGAGGCGCCCACCTGTTCGGACTCCAAGCCTGCTGCCATTTCTCGGACCAACGCCAGGCGCAGAGGCATCCAGCGCCCACACTCGATCCACGAAAACACCTGTGATACCAACTCGCGCGCCTTACTGCGTGAGCAGTTAATCTCGGCGACCGCGACGCGAGTGAGCAGGATTTGTTGCAAAGGTTCCTCGAGGCAATCTGCCACCGGCTTGCGGAGTTCGTCGATCAAGCCGTCAACGTCATCCTGTCGCTCGAGTAGTTGCATCAGCGTCAACGTCACTTCATGCCAAGGAGCCTTGCGGCCAGTATCCGCGCAGTAGCTCTTCACCTGGTCGAGTGGAAGGCGTGCGAGGTGCTTGGCGGCGAGATACTCTTGGAATATCCGGTGCAACAGCCCAACATGATGTTCTTGTGGTGCTACTAAGACGCCGAACTCGTGTTGGCCGAGTTCAAGGACGCGAGCCGCCCCCTCCTCCGCTTCACTAGCGGGCATTTCAAGATTAGTGCGGAAGTAGTCGCTCAAAAGTTGGCCCGCGCGCTCATTCGGAAGGACGACGGAGTTGGGTTCCTGGTGAATGCGATAAGCCAGATACTCGATTCCATGCCGGATGCGGCGCGAACGCGCCGTCGATTGATCGACGCGCTGCATTGCCGCTTGAGCACGGCGGCGCGGCTGGTCTTCCAGCAATGCCTTTACGAGTTCCTCAAGGGCGGCAAGCCGACTACGCGGAAGAACACGCCCCGTCAGTCGTAGATAGATCATGACTGAAAGCAGCAATGGAACGCCGCCCAATTCGGACATCGCTGGGTCTTCAGAAAGATCGTTGGCGAACTCTGTGGCATCGCGCGTCACCGCTTGCTCCAACGCGATCGTATCCAATGCCGCCTCGGCTTTGTGGAAGTGCCTGAACCAGTAGGTCGCGAACTCCCGCTGCTGAGCGGAGGTAAGCGGAAGAAGATTCGCGCGCTTCCAATCGGGGCCAACGTCGCTGATTCGCTCAAAACCCAGCGGGCGACCCGTCGCAACCAGAGGCAGGCGTCGCGTTTGGACGTAGGTGGTCAGCGCCGTAAGCGCTGTCACGGCCGCCTCGCGATTCTGCCACTCGTCGAGGCCGTCCACGAGCAAGAGCAGGCGCTCGTCCGCTAGCATTTCCTCTAGGAGGGTCAACACGTCATTCCTGGCCCCGAGCACCTTCAGCCAGGCCTCGAGCGCACCCTCAACCGTGGGAGCCTCGTTCTCTGCGAAATGGCGGGTCAGGAATCCGAACGGCAGAAGCAACGGCAGCCGCTGCCCCCACGACTTGGCGAGAGCTGGGAATCGGGCACCATCGCTCAGAAGGGAGTGGACGACCACGCGCAGAGCCGCACTTTTCCCAAAGCCGGCGCCGCCGAGCAGGAGAAAGCGATCGCTGGTCGCCAATCCTGCCGACAATGCGAGCTTCGTCCGAATTTCGCGCCTGCGAAATCCCGTAGCTGGCGCGCCTTTGCCAGCGTCCTTGGTATCGCTCCCTGGCTGAGTGTTCGGAGCTTGTCCTTGTTCGATGATGGATTCGACAAGTTCGATGGCCGGTTCTACATAGCGGTCGAAGACCGGCACTCGCGGGACGGCGCCGCGGAAGACTGGCGCTGCCGCCGGGATGCCACCGTCGACCGTTTGGAAGTGAGTCGCATATAGCGTCAGGATGAAACGACGAGCACTGAGCTTCTGCTCCCGGCTGAGTTTGCGTCCAGATAGGTTCGCCGCTGCCTCAGGTCCGTTGAAGGCCTCGACCCAAGAACGACCGAAGAAGTCGTCGACCAGATCGGGATGGTCTTTTAGCATTAGCGACAGGCGATCCCGATCCAAGGGCTCAAACGTGATGTTCACAGCCTCGCATCGACTGCGCTGCCTTTCGATTTCCTCAGACAATGCGGTTGCGTTTAAGCTGGGCGCAACGGCCAGCCGAAATAACTTGGTTCGAGTTGCCCAGTCGCCCTCCAAGAACTTCGTGACGGCATTATTGATGTCGGTAGTAGTTACCTCCTGATACCGTTTGCACTGCCAAGTCGCATAGTCCCCCGTTGCGTGTCGGACATACAAGTCGATCCCTTCCTGGGCTTGACCGCGCTCGCCGTAGATCCGAGCGTCCTCGACGTCACCGCCGCGATGCGCGAGGCGAAAGCAGAGCCGCTCAAAGTTTTCCCAAGAAAGGCTACCCAAAGGCAGCACTTGCTCGCGGGTCACCACCGGCGGTGCAACAGCCGGTGCGTCAATATCAAACCACAGAGAAGCTATTTCCATGTTTGCGCAGGAGTATTCCTCGAAGCTCCCGATGCTATGTTCCATTAGGCCCCGTAGTGGATAAATTAGGGTCAGGTTTTTACTTTTGATGTTCGGCGTTTAATGTCGCGCGTTACTAATTCGCCTTTCTCATCTCGCTGGCCAGAATTTTTCGATTGGCGATTGGCACGATTAGGCTTTTGCCGTCGTCGGTCTTGCATATCATACCAGGACGCTCCTGTTATCTTCGATGCTCTTTCTCACCCTCGCCGGCAGTGCCTTCTCGGCGTTACGCAGGTCGTAGGTCATTTGCAGGTTCATCCAGAATTCCGCAGACGTTTTGAAAAACGTTCCCAGTCGGATCGCCGTGTCTCCTGTGATGCCTCTTTCATCCTTCAGAATCGCCGTGATCCGGTTGGGCGGCACCCCGATCGCCTTCGCGAGCGCGTTTGCCGTCAGGCCCAGCGGTTTCAAAAACTCCTCGTTGAGAACTTCACCCGGCGGAACCGGTCGCATTCCACTCGTTTTCATTTTGCCAACATGGTGATGATCCGCGTCGTTTCTTTAGCGCGCTTCAGTCTTTATCTTATACACGATAAGCGGCACGCAACCCAAGCTGCTTATGGCTACACGCGGCGAGGTTTCGACTCCGAAGCCAAATTGAGTTTTTGTGTCTTTAAGGGTTAATCCTTAGCCCGCACCACCATCCAGCCAGCGAGCAGTGCTCCGTCATTGCCGCAAAGTGCACCGTCGCCATCGGCTCCCAAGTACCGTTGCCTGTTCAATCGGTCGGAATCACGCGGAACGCAAGCGTCGTTCTGCCGGTACAAAACGAATCTCAACGCGTTGGTTCAAGGCCGCGGCGATTCGATTGAGCATCGCCAGGGAATGGCCTTCATAATTGGCGTCTTCGAGACGACAAATGACCGACGCTGTGGTTCCTGTAAGTTTTGCCAGTTGACGTTGGCTTAGCCCGTGCGCAATTCTCAGTGCGGTTAGCTTGCGAGCAACCTGGTCACTCGCCCGTGCTTTTTCCAAAGCGGCGAGTCGCAGCGGCTTGCCGGCGTAATAGCGGCGGTGGAGAATTTCAACGGCGTCCGCGGTCGTTTTCCTCTTTGCTTTTGCCATGACATTTACTCCTTGTACGTGTGTCGATCCGGGTCTAGTTCAATATTTCGTTTTCTTCGGATCGCCAGCTCGATATCGCGCGGCGGCACCTCGCCCTCTTTTATCAGTCCGTGCGCCAGTACGGCTGCAATCCGACCATGGAAGAAATATAGTATTCGATAATTCGTGGTTCCGAGTCGAACCCGTAGTTCATAAATCCCATCTCACAAAAGGTCGGCCTCCGGGCGCCGGAGTTCATGCCCCAAATCACGCAACCGTTCGATTCGAACCAGACATTTGTCCTGAGCTTTCGAAGGCAGCGAGTCCAACCAGTCGAGCACCGGGACGGTATCCGGGTCGTCCTGATAAAAGACTACTGTTGTCTTTGGCATGACCTCACAAAGTGATGTTCGCATTATTGCGAACGCCGGTCAATAGCGGGGCGGTCAGTCATTCGGGACTTGCTGTCGAACGTTTAAAATGCGACCCCGATTGCGCATCCCTTGGCTTGAAAATGAACCTGGATGCCGGCCGGACTCTATCCGGAGCAATGTCCAAGGGCCGGCACGACGGGCGTTCATTTCGCTAAAGCATGCCCCGGGTACCTCGAAGGGGCGAGGAATTTCCAGCCGCTACTTTCACCAACTTGCGAGTCGAGCCCATCGCTCCACCGCTATTCAATTAAAGATTGACAAGTTCTCCCGTCGTGGGATAGGCACTCATTAAAGTGAACGGGTTGCGGAGATTCCAACCACGAAGAAGGATGCCGCCGTGAACGCTACCGACAAGATTGCAGCGCGATTGACGCTCTTGGAAGGCGTGAATATTTCGCCCGCCGATCTGGAAACGATCGCCTACGAGATTGAAGATAATCAGAGAATCGTCGATGAGCTGGAAGCATTCGCCCAAGGCACGCCGTGGATTTCGCTCCAAGTCCAGCCGCCGGGGAAGAAGGTCTAAGCATGGCGCCCGCCGATATCACCGAGATGGGTCTGGCGGATCTTTCTGCGCACATTGCCGCGCGCGAGTTATCATCTAGCGAGGCTGTGAACTCGGCTCTGACGCGTCTCGATCGACTCGAAGGCAAGCTCAACGCCTTCATCACCGTCCTCGGCGAGCAGGCGCGCGCCGAAGCCAAGAAGGCGGATGACGAAATTGTCCGCGGACAGCATCGCGGTCCGCTGCACGGCGTCCCGGTGACGATCAAGGACATGTTTGAGACCGCCGGCACGCGCACCACCGGCGGTTCGAAGATATTGCAAGATTGGATTCCCGACAGGGACGCGGCCTTAGTAGCGCGCCTGCGCGCCGCCGGCGCGATCATCATAGGCAAGACCAATCTCGATGAATTTGGCCATGGCGGCACATCGACGCTGTCCTTCTTCGGTCCGGTGCACAACCCGTGGCATCTCGAGCGTATCGCCGGCGGGTCGAGCGGCGGCTCGGCGGCAGCCGTTGCGGCAGGCATCGGGCCGATCTCCTACGGCACCGAGACCGGTTCGTCGGTGCGCCGCCCGGCATCCTATTGCGGCGTTGTTGGCCTCAAACCAACTTTCGGCATCATCAGCCGGCACGGCTCGTTCCGCGGCGCCTGGAGCCAAGATCACGTCGGCCTGTTCGCGCGCACGGTTAAAGATATCGCTTTGGCACTGGACCCGGTGGCGGGATTCGACGCGCGCGATCCGGCCAGCGTGCAGCAAAAAATTCCTGCCTATGCGTCGCGGCTCAAAGCAAACGCGCAAGGACTCAGAGTCGGCGTGCTCCGGCGTTTTTTGGACGGAGTGGACCCGGCCGTGCGCCAGTCATTTGAAGCGGCGCTAAAAATCTTTGCCAGCTTGGGCAGCGAACTCGTCGACCTCGACGTTCCTGAAATCAGCTACGCGGCGATGACTTCGATGTTAACCAGCGCCGCCGAGAGCGCGGGGATTAACCGGCGCTGGTTCCGCGAACACTATCATGATTTCGTTCCTCACGTGGCGCGCGGCTTGGCTGTGGGTATGGCCATCACCGCTTCTGAATATCTCACCGTGCAGCGCGCGCGCCACCGGATTCGCGAGGCGCTACGGGCGACCTACGAAAAAGTAGAAATCATCGCCGCGCCGACGACGGCGAGGGTAGCGCCGCTCCTCTCCGAAGGCGTCAAGGGCAACGGCGACGACGCGCGCCACGCGAGCTACAATCACTCCAACCTGCTGCGTTTGCCGAGCATGCTCGGCTTACCCGGGTGCTCGCTGCCCTGCGGGATGAGTCCTGAAGGCCTACCGATCGGAATGCAACTCCTCGGCGAGTGGTTCGCCGATCAGACAGTCTTGAACGCCGCCGCGGCATTCCAAAGCGCGACAGACTGGCACCAGCGGAGGCCAGACATAGCCAAGGTATAGAACAGAAATAGTTTTCACCATGAGGAGCCCAGCGCGGCGGAGGAGACGAAACCGAAGTCGAAAGGCCTGTCCTGAGCGAAGCCGAAGGGGGCCTGAAGTTCAAAACAAATATGTCCGAAACCTTCATGTCCTCTTTCGAAATTAGGTGCAGGGCGAACATGGAACCCTCACCCTTCCCGCAAGCGGGCGAGGGTAAGAAAGGGCAGCATCGTTAGAAAAATTCCCTCGCCCATTCCGATGGGAGAGGGCGAGGGTGAGGGCAATGTCTAAAGGGGGAAGCACTGTCATGTTGAAATTCCGCGTTGCGGCTTTATCTATGTTGCTTTCGCTGGTGCTCGGCGCGTACCAAATATTTGTCCCGGCAGCTAGCGGTCCAGCTTTGCTAACCTCTGACGTCCGGGCGCAGGGCGCGGCGAAGAAGGAGCAGAAGGTTACGGCTACGATCGCCCCGCCGGGCGTGCAGGTGGAGACCTTGCACCCCTACGGTCACTCGACCACGCAGATCTATCCGACCTGGAAACATGTGATCGAGCCGCTGATCGAATGGAACTGGAACAAGAAGCAATTGGTTCCGATTCTGGCCGAGTCGTGGAGCAATCCGGACCACAGCACCTGGGTGTTCAAGCTTAAAAAGGGAATCAAGTTTCACGATGGCAGCGATTTCACGTCGGCCGATGTGGTGCACTCTCTCACGCGCATTCAGAAGGACCCTGATAGCAAACAATCGAGTTCCATCGGTCATGTGAACGCGATCGAGGCGGTCGACCCGCTGACGGTCCGATTGCGGACGAAGAGGCCCGACGCCGCGCTGCTGTTTCGCCTAGCGCAGCGCTTCATCACCAACAAGGCCGCCTACGATCGCCTGGGCGCGGCCGCCGCCGATAAGCTCGCCCTCGGCACCGGGCCGTATAAGTTCAAAGACTGGGTGCGCGGTCAGTGGTTCGTCGTGGAAAAGAACCCCGGCTACGCTCATAGCGATCACAAGCCGACGGTGGACGAAATCGTCTTTCGTAACATAGCAGAATCGGAAGTCGCGATCACCTCGCTGTTGAACCGGGAAGTGGACGCGATCTCCAATGTCCCGCCCGAAAGCGCCTCGCGGGTGACTGGCAGCGCGCGCATCGAAAGCGCGCGCACGATCAATATTATGTTCCTGGGCATGCACAGTTCGGTGCCGGAGTTTAAAAACAAACTCGTGCGTCAGGGGGTCAACTATGCCATCGATCGAAACGCTCTCGTCAAAAGCGTCCTCCGGGGCAACGCCTATCCGATGGACGCGCCGGTCGGACCGGATCAGTATGGCTACAGCCGGGAGCTCCGACCCAAGTACAATCATGACCCGGCGAGAGCGAAGAAGTTGCTCGCTCAAGCCGGTTACCCCAACGGCTTTGAGGTCGATTTCCTGGTGCCACTGGGGCAATACAACAAAATCAAAGATGTCGCAGAAGCGATCGGCGGCATGCTCAACGAGGTTGGCATCCGCGCCAAGCTGCGGACGCAGGACCAAGATAGCGGCTTTGCCGCGATCCAAAATGGCAAAGTCGGCATGTATATTTTCGGCCGCGGCTCGGTCATCGACCCGAGCGAATACCTGCACCAATATTTCCGCACCGGCGTCACCAAGCGGCTAGAATTTTCGATCCCGGCCGTGGATGCAGCGCTTGAAGCGGAACAGGCGAGTTTCGAGCCTGCCCAGCGCGTAAAGCTGCTGCAAAAAGCCATGTCGGTGCTTTTGGATGAAGCCCCGGTGGCATGGCTCTACCAGTATCAGGGTCTGCAAGGAGTCAGTAACAGGTTCGACTTCAAGGCCAATCCTGGAGAAGACGTCTACGGCTGGGATCTCAAACCGCGCGTGCGCTAACGCAGGGTCAAGCGCGGCCCAGACCGAGAAAATCTGAGGTCAGGTCTAGAGCATTAAGACATTTCGGAGTTTCGTCGGTCTCACCGTGGTCAACGTGAGCGCGCGGTCCTGTGGTTTCAGTTTCGACGAATTATTCGGGATTGCCCACTGAGCCCGGCAGAAGGCCTGACGAGCAACGAGAGATCGGTCGCGGCAACTCTATTTAGGAGCACTAGCCCTTAGCCCGCACCGCCATCCAGCCGGCGAGCAGTGCTGCAGTCACTGCGGCAAAGTGCACCGCCGCCATCGGCACCCAGGTCCCGTCCGCGAGCAGACCGGTAAGTTGCTGCCGCACATACGCCGCGATGGGTTCCAATTTGCTATAACTGTATTTGTTGTCGGCGCGCACTCCAGCGAGTTCTTTACTCATGCTCCCCTCCGTCCTTCTTTTTTAAAATTTCCTGGATGGTGAGGAGTTGCTCGTCCGAGACGCCGCCGCGGGCTAGGCCTGACACGAGCCCGCCTACAACGTCGGCTTCCAGTGGACGGGCGTTCTTAATGTCGTACTCAATGACGCCGCGCTCCCAATCGGCGGCTTCGATTAAGTCAGTGGCGTCTTGTCCAAAATATTCGGCGATCTTAAGAATTCGCTCATTGCTGAGCGGCTTTCGATTTCCCCGTTCAACGTCGGATAGGTACACCACAGAAATCCCCAGCAATCGGTGTAGATCGCCTAGCGTTTTTCCAGCCTTCCGCCGCTTTTTGCGAAGCAGCTCTCCGAAGCGTTCTTGCATTGACTTTCTCCTTGCCTGCCAATGGCAATGAAGTTAACTATATTTAGCTTATTGATTAAATAATGTCAATAGGGTGGCTCGTCAGCGTATGGAAGATAGCTGTTAAGCGTAATTGTTGTACTTAAAAATTGCCAGTGACTGAAGTAACTGATCAAAAGGACTATTTATCGTTTTTCATGAATATATAATTGTGGAATCGATTTTCACATGATAGAATCATTTTTCAGTCGGATGATTAGATAGGAACAGTTTTTCGACCAAATATTTGATTTTCACGAATATGACCCACAGTTATAGTTTTTCAGGTCCATTAATTGTTTTTCAGGAAAGACGTCTTCCTGAAAAAGCGACGCCAGCTGGGTACAGCGCGTTGATCGATGCGTACGGCCTGGATGTACCCCTCCCCCGCATACTGTCCGCAGTCGGGGAGCGCCACCGGATTGTTGAGGAAAACAGCTGGCGCATTATGACACCGCGTCATGCTCCTCATCCTACGCTCGAAGGCCATCTTACCTTTGCCCTAAAATACGAGGGCCTCGACTTAGCTGTCCTTAAGCGGTTGTTGTTGAGAACTGGGTCAACTGAAGTCGAGGCGCTTGTACGTGACAAGCCCACCGGGAGCTATGCGAGGCGCATCTGGTTTCTTTACGAGTGGCTGACCGGTAGCCGCCTGAACCTACCCGACGTGCAGACCGGCGGGTATGTCCCGGTTCTTGATCCCGCACTGCAATTTGCGGCGGAGGGTAAAAACGTCCCCCGCTACCGCGTCAAAAACAACCTGCCTGGCACTCCGGATTTCTGCCCGCTGGTTTTTCGCACAAAAAAACTCGACCGGTTCATCGGCCTCAAGCTATCGAAACGCGCGCAGGAAATCGTCGCCGAAGTTCCTCGAGACATCCTTGCCCGCACTGCGGCTTTCCTTCTGCTCAAGGATTCCAAGTCGAGTTATGCAATCGAGGGTGAGCGTCCACCGCAGAACCGCATTCAGCGATGGGGACGCGCCATCGGAGAGGCAGGTCGTCAGCGACTCGATCGCGAAGAGTTGCTTCGCCTCCAGAAGATCGTTATCGGCGACGACCGGTTTCTAAAGCTCGGCTTCCGCGAAGATGGAGGCTTTGTGGGCGAGCACGATCGCCAAACCCGTTTGCCTCTTCCCGATCATATAAATGCGCGACCGGAAGACCTGCCGGCCCTTATTGACGGCATGATCGCCTTCGACCGCCGGCCGGCACAGATGCTCGATGCTGTCATTGCCGCCGCCATCCTAGCTTTCGGATTCGTCTATGTTCACCCGTTCGAAGATGGCAACGGTCGTATCCATCGCTACCTCATACACCACGTTCTAGCCCAGCGCGGGTTCAACCCGGCGGGCGTAGTTTTCCCCGTCTCTGCGGCGATCCTTGAGCAGATCGACGAATATCGTGAAGTTCTGGAAAGCTACTCGCAGCGATTGTTGCCGCTGATCAAATGGGAACCTACGCCGGAGTTCAACGTTCGTGTTCTCAACGACACAGGTGATTTCTACCGCTTCTTTGACGCTACGCCGCACGCGGAGTTCCTCTATGCTTGTGTCCAAAAGACGATCGAACAAGATCTACCCGCCGAGGCCGACTTTCTGCGGCGTTACGACCAATTCCGTCAGCAAGTCGAAGCCTTCCTCGACATGCCAGAGCGCTTGATCGATCTCCTGTTCCGATTCCTGCATCAGAACGGGGGCCGCCTATCCAAGCGAGCCCGCGAGGACGAGTTTAAAAAGCTCACCGAGGGAGAGGTGGAGAGGATCGAAGCGATCTACCGCGACACGTTTGAAATTGGTCAGGTGAGAAGAGGATCCACGGAAGACTACTCCCGCATTCCGCAGTAGAAATATCAAGGGGACCAATTGACGGTAGTATGAGGCAATATGAGCTGGGTGGGATGCCGTGAAGCAGGGGTGGGCGTAAAGGGTACAGCTAGGGGTTAGACTGAGCCGACATCGGGGCCAAGTCTTGTTTTTGATATTTCGGATTTTAGTCGGTCTCGCCACGTTTTCAACGTTAGCGCACGGTCCTGTTGTTTTAGTTTGGACGAATTATTCGGGATTACCCACCGAGCCCGGCAGAAGGCCCGACGAGTAACGAGAGGCCGGTCGCGTTAACTCTATTTAAAGGCACTAGTCCTTAGCCCGCACTGCCATCCAGGCGGCGAGCAGTGCTCCGGTCACTGCGGCAAAGTGCACCGCCGCCATCGGCACCCAGGTCCCGTCCGCAAGCAGCCCAGTGAGCTGCTGCAGCGCGGCCGGCCAGAAAAACTGCGAGAACACCACCGCGCCCGACGCCGAGCCGGCAAGCTCGGGGTCGACCGCCATCGCACCGGCCTGAGCGTAGGGCATGGAGAGACCCTGGGCGAGGCTGACGAAGATACCCGGGATGTAGAGCGCGGCCATCGAAACGCCGCCGAAATAGAGCCAGCCGACGAGCAGCGCGCCACTGGCGATACCTACGAGACCGCCCAGGATGGTCATGAATTCGATCGAACGGTTAGCGCCGATTCGGCCCGAGATGAAACTGCCGGACATGAAGCCTATCGGGAAGGCGAAGAACCACAAACCGATCTTGGCGGCATCGGCGCCGAGATGCTCGGCGGCGAGGAACGAGACCGCGGTCGCCTGGGTGTAGAAGGCCGCGGACAGCAGTCCGGGCTGGAGCATGAAACCCACGAAACGCGGGCGCCGGAGCAGCGATTTGTAGCCGGCGAATACGCCATGGGGCAGCGCGGCACTGCGAGCTCGGGTTTCCGGCACGCCGAAGATCACCGCGAGGATCACCAACAGCCCGACAGCCAACGCCAACACGAAGAGCGCGCGCCAACCAAAGACGGCGGTCAGCTGGCCGCCGATCGGCGGCGCCACCATCGGCCCGAGCACGTAGGCGGCGGTGAGATAGGCGATTACCTGGGCAACGCGGTCCTGGCCGTAGACGTCGCGGGCGATGGCGCGCGCCAGCACGACGCCGCATCCCGCGCCCGCTCCCTGTAGGATGCGTCCCGCGAGCAGCATCGGCATGTTGGCGGCGACCATGCAGGCGGCCGCCCCGCAGGTAAACAGCACGAGCCCGCCGAGAAGCACGCGCTTGCGCCCGAAGCGGTCGGACAAACCACCGTACGCGACCGTGAAGAAGGCCATCGACAGCATCGCGAGCGACATCGTGAGCTGGGCCATGCCGGTCGAAACCCCGAACCCTTGCTTCACCGCCGACAGGGCCGGAATGAACAGATGGAGCGAGAGCGGCCCGATGAAAGTGATGGAGACGAGCGCGATGAAGAAATACCAGCGCGGCCGGAAGGGTATCGTCATGTTTGGGGTGTAAACGGGCTCACTTTGAAGTCTTGGGTGAGTTGTCCACGGCACAGCCAAGAACCAAATTATTGCTTTTAGATTTTCGCGAGCGCGATTGCCGTTGGGTCCAGCGGTTTCAAAAAACTCCTCGTTGAGAATTTCACCCGAAGGTGACCCCGCCACACTAACGCCTACAGCGCAGCGCATCAACCAGCAAAGCGAATGCCGGTAAGGAGTGGCGGTGACTCGGGTAATAGAGGTGGCATCCCGGAAAAGGCGGGCACCAATCCTCAAGCACTCGCTTGAGACGACCTTGAACCAGGGGCGTTCGTGGATTCATACCATGAACGGGCAAATTCCCAAATTCGAGATCCGAAATTCGAAACAAATCCAAATGATCAAAGCTGGAAAGCACCAAATTCGAAGCACGAAATCCGAAACAAATTCAAATGAGAAAAAAGACAAAATCGCAAACAGAACTCCGGTTCGAGTGCGCGCTTGGCTGCAGGATTTGATTTTGTTCTGATCTCTGTTTGTTTCAGGTTTTGGACATTCGGATTTAACTGATTTCACGTTTGTTTCGGATTTCGATATTCGGATTTCGGATTTGCTCCTTTGGCTGTTCAGTTGTGCATCAACACA
>Ga0214472_10001549_pt1 | contig 25494 bp, 21 predicted proteins | sample RVTome_6_FD_207662 | JGI IMG/M metagenome (GOLD analysis project Ga0214472, IMG submission 207662) | Soil microbial communities from uranium-contaminated site in the Upper Colorado River Basin, Wyoming, United States - RVT140D175 | ecosystem: Environmental > Terrestrial > Soil > Contaminated >...
AGCGCGTCGGATCGCGAGGGATGGGGCTTGTTTTTTCGGGATGTGGGGCGGTTGTCGGACCGTACCTGGGCGTGTGGATGTCGTTGATGGCGGCGCATCACGCTCCCTTGGGGGTTGCGCAGACTTTGTGCTCCCTCACGCCGATTTTCATCCTGCCGGTTCTGGCCATCGCGTACAAAGAGCACATCAGCGTCCGAGCGACCCTGGGCGCGGTGCTGGCGGTGTTCGGTTCGGCGATGCTTTTTCTTTAGAGCCAATCCCAATTTCGAGGGTGGCACGGGCTTCTAGCCCGTGAAAACACCGGCAGGATGCCAGTGCCACACAATTCTGGGATAGGTTCGTAGCCAGGATAAGGCCTTCATCGGACAACTGTTCTACGCTGGTTGTTGGAGGCGCAGCATCCAAAAGGCGATGCCGAGTATGAGGTCGAAGGTGAGGACGGTTCCGCCGAGGAAGAAACCGGTCCACGACCGGGCCGGCATGTCGTTGCGACGTTGGCCGGCACTGCTCCATCCGAGAAGCATGCCCAGGGCACTGGGCACCATGGACAGCAGAAGCAGGACTCCGAAGAGCGGTAAGAAAAGGCTGCCCTGGCGGTAGATGATTTGTGCCAGTTCTTGATGGTAGTTGCGATAGGCGAGAATGACGGCGCCGCCCATCGGAGCCACCGAGAGCACGGAAAGCACCAGCGCGTATCGCGCCTGCACGTCAAATCGTCGAATATTCTTGAGGCTCACGAATGCCTACTCCTTGTAGCCTTTGAGGTTGTGATGTCGGGACTGTTGCACGCGTCGCGCGCCGCCACCCGGTCATTCCGTTCTCCAGAATCTCGGTGAGAACAAGACGATCAGCGTAAACATTTCCAATCGGCCCAGCAGCATTAAGGCGCTCAAGACGATTTTGCCGGATGCGGTGAACCATGCATAGTTCTGCGTGGCACCCACCTTGGCCAATCCCGGTCCGATGTTACTGAGCACGGTCACCGAGGCAGAGGCCGCCGTCGTAATATCAATCCCGTTGTCTGCTTCGAAAAGCATGAGCAAGATGGTCCCGGTAGAAAACGCCAAGATGAAGCCCACGAAGAAAACTAGCGTGTTGAGCTTCATATCAGTTTCGACCGCACCTTTACCAATCTTGATCGGCCGAACGACCTTGGGACGATACGCGTGCTCGATCTCTGCCAGAAGAATCTTCGCAACAATCAAAACCCGTACGACCTTAATTCCGCCGCTTGTTGAACCGGCCGACCCGCCAATGAACATCAGCGCAAACAGCGTCGCTTTCGCCGCGAATCCCCAGGTATCGAAGTCGGCACTGCAAAACCCGGTTGTGGTTTGTATGGAAACCACCTGAAACAACGAGTGGTGAAGCGAATCGGCAAACCCAACGGCCCGATCCGCATCGGGCGTTCGCATGATGCTGAACGTGACGATGGCCGTAGCCGCCAGTATTATCACCAGGTAACAGCGCAGCTCAGGATCCTTTCTTACGCCGCGCCATCCACCTTGTAGAAGTTGGTGATAGAGCCCGAAATTGATTCCCGCCAGCACCATGAAAACGATGATAATCACTTGCATGGCAATCGAGGGAAACGCCGCAATGCTCGCGTCTTGCGTGCTAAAACCGCCCGTTGCAAGTGTCGTCATTGTGTGGCATAATGCATCGAACCAACCCATCCCTGAGACCTTCAACGCGAGTGTTTCGGCCACTGTGAGACCCAGGTAGATCATCCAGAGAATACGTGCGGTGTCGCGGATTCGTGGCTTGACGCCTTCCGGCGACGGACCCGCCGCCTCCGCCATGAAGACACGCCGACTGCCCACGCCGAGCATCGGAAGTACGGCGACGAACAGAACCACGATGCCCAATCCACCCAACCACTGCGTCAGCGATCGCCACAAGAGGATACTTCGCGGCAGGGTGGCCAAAGACTCGACGACGGTAGCGCCGGAGGTGGTGAATCCGCTCATGGCCTCGAAGTAACAATTGACGTATTGATCGAATTGATGGGGTATTGCCGCATCCGCACGGGATATCGCCCAAAGTCGAAACGGTAACGCGGCCAATCCGGCACCCAAGATCCAACTTAACGCCACCAAAAGGAGGGCTTCGCGTTGCCCGAAGGTGTCAGACATGCGTCGGCCGCTCACATGGAACAATCCGCCGACCACCAATCCGACAAATGCGGTAAGAAATAATGCCGCCACGTCCCCGGTGCTCTTCGTCGCGTCGCCCCATCGATCGACAACGCCGAACAGACCTACGGCGCCGATCAACGCGCTGAGCACGAAGAGCAGTAGTCCCAATTGACGAATGACAACGCGGTAGTTCAGGTTCATTTGGAAACGAACAGCTTTCGAAGGTTTTCTTGAATATCGCGCGGACCCAGAACCAGGATCGTGTCGTCGGCCAACACTTGATCGTCCGCGCCGGGAACGTGGACGCTGTCGCCCCTACGAATCGCGGCGATGAGTGATTGGTCGGGCAGCTTGATGTTGCGGAGTTCGTGCCCAACGATTTTGGAGCGCTTGGAGGGGTGTATTTCGTACACCTCGGCCACACCGCCGGCATAGCTCGCCAGTGATCGGACCGGTCCCGTGTCCAGTAGGTGCAAGATGGCCTTGACGGCGTCCGCCCGCGGACTAAAAGCGTGGTCGATGCCCACATGGGGGAACAGGTGGAGATACGTCGCGCGCTGCACCACCGCCATCACCATGGATACACCCATCGCCTTAGCCTGTGCGCAAGCCAGGATGTTTCGTTCATCCTCCTTTGTAACTGCCACGAATGCGTCGGCTTCGGAAATATGTTCATCGGCGAATACGGCCTGGTCCGTGGGGTCGGCGTCGAGAATGGTTACGTGACTGAGTTTTTCTGAAAGCTCTTCTGCGCGATGTCGATGCTCGACGAACAGTCGAACGGAGAAAATGCGGCTTTTGAGCGCCCGACACAACCATACGGCCGTTTCCGATTCGCCCATGATGACAATATGGATACGTTTCTCTTTGTCTTTGTTAAAAAGTTTTCGCGCGGTGTCAAAGGTTTTTGTCATCCCCAGCAACGTCACGTGGTCGCCTTCGGCGATGACGTCATTGGCTACCGCGAGTATAGCGCCGGAATCACGCTCAATCGTAGCCACACGTGTGCTCGGAGGGAGGCCGATTTCTGACAACTTCTTGCCGATTGCGGAAGCACCGGGCGCTGCGGGAACCCGCTGCATCATCAATTGCCCGCGTCCGAATTCCTCCAAAGCAATGGTGCCCGGGTTGCGGATCATCCGTGCGATTGCTAAGGAGGTTAGGTGTTCCGGGCAGATCATCTGATCGATGCCGAGTCGCTTCGCGTACGACGTGCCGCGTAAGGAAAAATTCGCCGTGTGGTGAACGCGCACAATGGTCTTTTTCGCGCCGGCGACCTTGGCGACGCTTGCGGCGTGGAGGTTGATTTCATCCGTTTGCGTGGTGGCCATGAACAGATCGCACTTCTCAACGCCCGCTTCATGCAGGACGTCAAGGTGGCTGCAATGGCCGACCATCGTGCGTAGATCAAGCGTTTCGGCGAGCGCACGAATGCGGTCCACCGAAAGGTCGATGACCGTGACGTTGTGACCGTCCGCCGACAGCACCTCCGCCGCATGACCTCCGACCTCACCTGCACCGCCAATGATTACGTTCATAGGGACTCGTTCCGCGCCAACGGGATTTCCGGCGGAATCATACCCCCGCAATCGCGATTAAGCTAGTCAATGATAGAATGGGTAGAAGTCCAAACGCGCCACCGCGTTGGGGCGGGCTGAGAATCGGAATCAACAGGCAGGATTACCGTTTCGGCGGTACAGGATGGAGTTGAACGCGCAGAATGTATTCGATCCAGGATTGTTGAAAGTTCGAGTCCGGTTCGTCGAAGATGGAAGTGAAGGCCGTCCATTCGCGGCGCGGGTCGATCGTTTCTCCTACCTTTCGCTCGGAAAGTTGCCGAAGGTATCGGGCGAAATCTTCGGGGCGTGTTCGCATGAGGTAGTGAACCAACGCCCACGCTTGGGCATAGCGGAAGGGTGCTTTCGAGCCGGCGCTCTCGAACGCGGCACGGTCGACGATCAAGTCCGGCAAGGACAGAAGACGTCCGGTGGTGATGGCGTGTTCGATCGTAGCCTCGTCCACGGTCTGGGTTTCTGGAGTGACGCGGAGTGCCTCTCGAAAGTCAGCGAGCCGGGCATGGTTGTTCTCCCCTGGCACTTGGCCCGAATCGCTATGCGGTGTTTCGAATTGGCATGCGAGGCCTTCGGTGACCCAACCGGGCGTAGGAGCCCCACGCTGAGGAACGCCGAAATTGAAGAGCACCTGGTGCGCCGTTTCGTGCCGAATGACAAGCCGGTTGAACACCAGGATCAACTCATCGCGCGCGGCGCGCAATGAGTGGATGTCTTGCGCCGTTGGTGTGATGTGTGGGCGGTCCTGCTGGTTTTCGCGTGGCTCGGCCTGCCCGCGCTGGAGCTGGTCTTGAAGAAGAACAATCCTTTCCTCGATGCCACGAATGTCCGGATTCTTGGATACGTTCAGGAATGCGGCGACGTTCGAACGTTGATCGTATAGGCCGGCTACGGAATCTTGGTTTACTCCGACGACCGCGAGATGTTGCTTGAACGCCTCGGGGTGCTCGAAAACAATTACGTCCAATCGCGTGCCCTGCAGAATACTTCGAAGCTTATTGGCCACGCAGAACCGTGCGACCGCGTCATACGTCTTTTCCATTTCGATCGCGAGCGGGCGGATTGTTTCGTCGGAAGAATCGTACCGAATGGCGAAGTGGTCTGTTTTCAGCGTTTGGAGATTATTCTGTTGTTGAGTACCGGGACTACCTAGTGCTTGGCTCGAGCGCACGCCGAGGGCGAGTAAGGCGATTCCGAGCATTCGGATGCTATGCCTGGTTGCATTCCGTTCTGCGGTTTTCATCACCGTTCGTTATTCCAAACGGCGTCCACCAATTCTTTCGGGACGCCGATATCGGCGATCTCGATGCGTCCGACATAGGGGGCGGCTACCGCGAAGCCTTCCTTGAGGGCGACAAACGTGATCGTGAGGTCCGCCTTGATCGTGGCATTCGAGGCGGTGCCCTCGTCGCAGTCCAATCCGGAGGGGACATCGATCGCCACCAGCGCTCGGCGGGGCGCTTTGTTGATTTCCAAGATCAGTTCATTTATCGGACTTCGCACCTCGCCCTGGAAACCGGTTCCCAACAAGGCGTCTATGACGATGTCCTGCGGTTTGATTGATTCAACGGCTGCGTGCCCGCACGCCCGATCCGGCGCATCGAACAACTCCAAGCCCATGGCCTCGACGATCGTACAGTTCGCCCGTGCATCCGGTGTCATTTTAGAGCGATCCCCTGCGGCCACCACGCGCACGCCCCAGCGTGCGTTGTGCAAGTGTCGAGCGATGACATAACCGTCACCGCCGTTGTTACCGGCTCCACAGAAAATGATAACCGTGCCGGCTGGTTGATACGTGTGGTCAATGATGGTTGCGGCGTTTCGGCCTGCATTTTCCATGAGCACCAGGCCGGCTAAGCCATACCGATCCTTGGCCAATCGATCGATCCGGCGAACCTGCTCTTGCGTGAGGCGGCGATTCATCACTGGTCCTGGGACATGGGCTTGTCGGTGTCGAGGGCCGTGAACGGCTGCACCAATGTTTCGGTGCTGCCGGGCGTGCGCACTGAGGTCAATTTCGTACGGGTGCGTACGATCGAGTTCTGCAAGACCACCGTGGCACTGCGGGCTTGAGTTGCGAGTCCCGAAGGCCAGGCGAAAACCACGAGCATGGGAATGGCGCACAGCGCCACGCCGAGACGAAGCGGCAACCCTCTCACACAAACCACTTCAGTGATCTCCGCACGCGTGTATGCGGCCGCAACGATGCGCAGGTAGTAGGCCGCGCCGATGGCGGCGTTCAACACACCGATGACCGCCAGTACGATGAGTGGCTTGTGGAATGAGTGACCGGCATCAAGCGAAAACGCGCTGCTGAAGACGTAGAGCTTTCCGAGAAACCCTGCGGTGGGCGGAATGCCCATCAAGCTGAACGTGCAAATGGCCAGTGCCAGCGCCGCCAGCGGCATACGGCCGGCCATTCCGGAAAGATCGTCCAGTGTTTCCACCGCTCGATCGCCCGAGCGCAGCGCCGCCAGCACGGCGAACGCGCCGAGGTTCATAGCGCCGTATACAGCGATGTAAAATAAGAGTGCCGCAACACCGTCATGCATCGGTCCTTGTCCGGTCACCGGACCGACCAGCAAGGCGATGAGCATGTAACCGGTATGGGCGATGCTGGAATACGCCAGCATGCGTTTGACGCTGGTTTGAAGGAGCGCCAGCACGTTGCCCGCGGTCATCGTTACCGCCGCGATGATCCACACCAGCCATTGGACCGTCGTCGGCAGGTTCCAATCAAGTGCGCCGAAAACCTTAACCAGCGCTACAAACCCCGCGAATTTTGGGACGAATCCGAGCAGGCCGGTAACCGGTGAGGCGGCTCCTTCATAAACGTCGGCCACATAGGCGTGCAGCGGAAAAGCCGCGACCTTAAAGGCCAAGCCGACGAGCACCAGCAGCAGACCGATCAAGGCGTGTGAGCCCATCCCATCGCCGAAGGACAGGCTCGAGGTGGCCACGCCGTTTTCGAAGGAGTAAATCGTTGTCGTGCCGGCGGCGCCGTACAAGAAACTCAGACCGTAGGCGAGGACGGCGGCGGCCATCGCGCCGAGGAAAAAGTATTTGACGGCGGCTTCGGAAGCTCTTTCGTCGGTGCGGCTCAGACCGATGAGGACGTACGTGGGAATGCTAACCAGTTCGATGGCGAAGAAGAGGACCAGCAGATCGTTTGCGGAGGCGGTGAGCAATACGCCGAGCAGGGAAAGCAGAATCATGGCCATGTATTCGCCGCGCTCCTCGGCGACCGGCTGGTGCCAGTTGACCAGTACGATCAGAATGCCGATGCCGAGTACGATCAAACGTGCGTAGAGCGTTAGTGAGGTAAGCCACAGCCCAGGCACCGATCCCTGGTCGTTGGGTGCGCCCATCCGCCACGTTGCCAACAATGCAACGACGAGCACGACCAGCGCCATCGGAGACGCCCATCCGGCACGCTGCGGGCCTTTCAGTACGCCCGCCATGAGCACCAGGCATGCGCCAACCAGAACAATCAGTTCGGGGCCAAGTTGCGTTAGTGCAGCGACACTCATATACCTTTACTCCGAATCACGCCAATATCAAGTGTGGCACGGGCTTCCAGCCCGTGAGAACAACGGCAAGATGCCGGTGCCACACAATTCAGGTATTGGGCTCTTGCCATATTCCAAGTGCAATCGCCCGTCTCCGAGCACCGTTCCGCATTCCGGACAGCGATCCGACGTCAGCCGGTAAAGCAAATAGTCGCACTGGGGACAACGAGGCTCTTCGATGCGTATGGAAATACGAAGTTTACATGCCATGCACGCTGAGTCGCCTATGCGGATCGGCTGCTTCTTCTGACACCGAGGACACACCACCGTCATCTCATTCAGTTCCAGCGAAACCGGCTCAAAATCCACTTTACGATTCATTCGTGCAAGCACAGCTAACGCCAGGGTTCCGCACGCGGCCGCAATACCTCCGGCGGCCGCGAAACGCCCCAGGAGATCTTGATCGATACCGATCCCCATGGATCTCTCGTCGGCGACGATTAAGTCAATCATGCATGCGGTGAGTACAACGGCCGCAATCGTGCCACCCCTTACCCAGTGTTGTCCAGGTGTCAGTGAGCATAGAAGGCTGATGTTTGCGTGGCCCACAACAACGGCCAAGCCGATCAAGCAACAGAAGATTACAAATCCAAGATCACTTCCGGTTCCAATCCAAATGTCAATCAACCACATAGCACAGGCCACGACGCTGGCAACGATGCCCGCCCAACGCCAATGTCTGCGATCACCGGTCCCGAGATTGATCAGCCCCAGCACGGCTAGCCCACCGAAAACCGCCAGGGCGCCGCTGGTCTCCCACCATTTCTTTTCAAAGATACGGCGCGGTAACCAGTATGCGATCATACAAGCGATGAACGTCGCAAGCGTCACGAACGCTCCCACCCGGCCCGCAACGGCGCCGTACGGCTCATGTAGCATTTTCAGAAAGCACACAATCAAGACAACGGCTATGCCGAAGAGCATCATAGTACCGGCAATCTCTTCCTCCCAAGATACTCCCCACAGATTCCGCGGTATTTCCCAAATCATCGCCATAGCCATCAGGAATTCGACGATGACTGCGCCCATACCCAGCAGACCCGCCGGTCGTGATTTCTCCCGATCGACCAAGTTGGATACGGGCAGTAGTAACCCGCACGCGAAAGCGGTGGTGAACCCGGTGCCAACGACCCGCCACACAAGATCGCCGCCCTGGAATAGCACGGCAAGCACGCCGGTCGCGGCCGATATCGCCAGCGACCATAACATCACGCGCAGTAGCATGATTCGGAGCGTCATAAGGTGTTGCCTGTTCTCGGGATCTTTTGCGATAGCTTTTGCCATGGAAAGTGGCGCGTATCTAGGTAGCCAACCCGACCGCGATCAGGCTTACGCAAGACCTTGGCGGCGGCTCTCGTTGTTCTGCCCAAGTCGGAGCCCGTGTCGCGCATGTGGGACGAAGAACCAGCGGGGGAAAAGTTCCCCGTAGGGGAACAATAAAGTAGCCCAGGGTAAGTCCGCCTCAAGCGGACGCCACCCTGGGAGATGAGATCAGGTAATGAGCACGAACCCTGCAAGGGTTCCAGAAACCCAGTGCCCCGTTGTGCAACCCCTACAGGGTTGCTATCTGTATGGCGCCGGCAACCCAGAGTGGCGCTCGCGACTACGCCGCTCGGCTTACCCTGGGCTACTTTCTTGAGCCCCTCTGGGGCGAAGCCAAACGAACCGCGTGGGCGAGCCGACCAGGACTCCCTATTGCACCGAAACGGAAACGGAGATGCGTAGAACGACGAGTACGCGACATCCCGCGTTTGTTCCGTGCGCCGGCTGGCAGATGCGGCGTTTCCTTTGATTGCCACGTTCGCGGGCAAGATGACTTTCTCGTGATCGGCATCGGTCCGATGCACAGTCGCAGAATTGGAAAGAACGTTTGCGGCTATGGCGTCTTCAAACGGATCGAGCAGCGGCTTGGGGTATACACCCAACATGACGCAGCACGTGGCGATGGGAACCAGGATCGAAATCTCGCGCCGGGTAAGGTCTTTGGTCAGACCGGTCGAGGTATCGGGGGTGTTTTCGGGCTCGGTGAGCGGGCCGAACAGCAGCCGCTGACACATCCAGAGCATGTAGACCGCACCGAGGATGATTCCCAGTGCCGCTGGTACGACATAAGCATAGCCCAGCGGACCCGGTGCGAAACCGTCCTTGACGCTGGCCGATGTCGCCGTTCCGATCAACACCAGCAATTCGCCCACGAATCCGTTGAGCCCCGGCAAGCCGATGCTACTCAGCGTAAAGAACACCAGGAAAAACGCCATCCACGGCATTTGCCGAGCCAGCCCGCCGATCTCGTGGATGTCGCGGGTGTGGTATCGTTCGTAGATGTATCCAACGATCAGAAACAGCGCCCCGGTTGAAAGTCCGTGGTTCACCATGTAGAGCACGCCGCCGCTGACGCCGGCCACCTTGAGGCTAAACAACCCCAACATGCAGAAGCCCAGGTGCGACACGGACGAATAGGCCACCAACTTCTTGACATCGCGCTGCACCCAAGCGGCGAGGGCTGCATAGATAATGCCGATGATGGCGATGACGGCCACGATGGGTGCCAGCTCGAACGATGCGTCGGGCAATATCGGAATGCTCAAACGGCAAAAACCGTATGTGCCCAGCTTCAGCAACACGCCGGCGAGAATTACGCTTCCCGCCGTCGGCGCTTCGGTGTGTGCCAGTGGTAACCACGTGTGAAAGGGAAAGAGCGGAACCTTAATGGCGAAACCGGCCGCAAACGCCAGGAACAACCAGCGCTGGGCGTCGAGTGTGATCTTCCCCTCGCGTCCCAGTTGGGTCAGCGTCTCCAAGTCGAGCGTCAGCGATCCGGCGTGCGTGTACGCGATGAATGCGAGATAAACGATACCGGCGAAGGTCAACACACTGCCCGCCAGCGTGTAAATGAAGAACTTGTTCGCCGCCCGCCGCCGGTCAGGACCGCCCCAGATGCCGATGAGGAAAAACAGCGGGATGAGCGTGAATTCGAAAAAGACATAAAACAGCAGCAAATCGCGAGCGCAGAACACACCGACCAGCCCCACTTGCAGCAGCAACAGCAGAATGTAATACTCTCGGACGCGGGTGCGAATGGCCGTGAAGCTGGACCAGATCGCCAGGGGGAAGAGACCGGTCGTCAGCGTCAAGAGCCAGATGCTGATGCCATCTACGCCGACTCGATAGGCTATGTCGATGTTTGTGCTTTCCGGTCCCCCGCCGCTAATCCACGGCGCTTCTTGCTCCAAAACAAACGCACCGGGCGTGGCGGATTCGGCCGATAGCTGGTTGAATCGTGCGATGGCAATAACCGAAAGCACCAGCGTGACCAGCGAAACAGCGAGCGCGGTGCGGTGAATCGCAGTGTCACTTCCACGTCGCGGAAGCAAAAGGGCAAGGATCCCCGCTAGGGGCGAGATGATAATGAGCGTAAGTATCCAGCTATCCACAATCGTTATCGCCTGTTTTGATTAGATTGGTGACGTTCGTCATGACCAGAACACCAATACTATGATAATGGCCATGCCCGCCACCATGCTCAACGCGTAGCCTTGCATCAGCCCCGATTGCATGGTGCGCAGCAAGTATCCCAACCCGCGCGGTATGGCCGTGATGAACCACAGGAGGCCGTCGATCAAGTAATCATCCAATCCGACGCACACCTTGCCGCCTTTGCGCATCGGCTTGACCAAGACAGCGTCGTAGGCTTCGTCAACGTGCCACTTATTCCAAAGCGTCCAGTAGATCTGCGGGAAAGTGGTCTTCGTCAAACCTGCGAACCATTGCTGTTGCACGTAAATGACGTACGCGGCGAGAATTCCGATGATGGCCAGCCCGCCGGAGAACGCCATGAGCCCATACTCCGCCCAGAAACCATGACCGGCGTGTACGTCGTACGCGGGCATGTTGGTCACAAAGGTCGTCGCGAAAACGGGTTTGAGGAATTCGTGCAACCCGCGCCCGGTGGCTTCGATACCGAGATAGCCGGCACCGATGGCCCCGATGCTCAGCACGCACAGCGGAGCCAACATCCAAACGCCGGATTCGTGGGGGTGTACGCCGTCGGGAATGCGTTCCTCACCGGCAAACGCCAGGAACACCATCCGAAAAGTATAGAACGCGGTCAGCAGCGCGGTAAGCAATCCGATAGCACCCAGCAGCGGGTGCGCGATGAGCGCATGGTGAATGATCTCGTCTTTGCTAAAAAAGCCGCTGAACATGGGGAACCCGGCCAGTGCCAGCGAGCCGACGACGAACGTCACGAACGTCCAGGGTAGCACCCTGCGCAGGCCTCCGAACCGGCGGAGGTCAATGATGCCCCCCATGGCGTGCATCACGCTTCCCGCGCCGAGAAAGAGCAGTGCCTTGAAGAAGGCATGTGTAAATAGATGGAATATCGCGGAGTCGGCGGCGTACACGCCGACGCCCAAAACCATATAGCCAAGTTGGCTTATGGTGGAGTAGGCCAGGATACGCTTCATGTCCGTCTGCACCAGGGCGATGGTGGCCGCGAACAGGGCGGTCGCCGCTCCGATACCGGCAACCACGGTCATCGCGGTCACCGACGATGAAAAAATCGCCCCGCAACGCGCCATCATGTACACGCCGGCCGTCACCATGGTGGCGGCGTGGATCAGAGCCGAGACCGGCGACGGGCCTTCCATGGCATCGGGAAGCCACACATGCAGGGGCAGTTGGGCGCTCTTGCCGCACGCACCACAGAGCAAAAGCAGCGCTATGGCCGTGATGGTTCCCTGCGACACCGCAAAACCGTCGCCGGTGATGCCCTGGCGAACCAGCTCGAACACCGGCTGATATTCAAGCGTGCCGAAGGTCAGATAGATCAGCAAAATAGCGAGGCCAAAGCCGAAGTCGCCGACACGATTGACCAGAAACGCTTTCTTGGCCGCCGCCGCGGCGGCGGGTCGTTGGTAATAGAAACCAATCAGCAGATAACTGCACAGCCCGACGGCCTCCCACCCCATATACAACAGAAGGAAATTGCCGCCCAGCACCAGCACGCACATCGCGAACACGAACAGCGATAAGTAAGCGAAGAAGCGTTCGTAGCCGCGCTCCGGTTTGCCGTGCTCGCGCATGTAGCCCACGGAATAGATCACCACCAGCAGCGCGATGCCCGTCACGGTGAGCAGCATCAGGGAGGTAAGCGGGTCAATCAGCAGTTCGAACCGGAACACAGACGGCGTTCCATTTGCGATCCAATCATAGAGCGGGATCGACGCCACTACATCTTCACCGTGAGCGCCGTGAACCTGTATGAAGATCACGATGGACGCGGCAAAGGCGGCGCCGACGCCGAGAATCGCCATCCAATGTGTCCGGCCACGCAAAACGGACCCCAAGGCGCCGGCGAGGATGGCACCGGCGAGCGGGGCAAGCAGGATGACGATGCCGCAGAGTTTTAGTGTTTCAATATCCATGGGTTACTTGAGTAGTTCATCCGCGCATGACCGACCAGGCTTCGGCGTCGAGCGTTCCCTTTCGTTTATACAACATGACGATCATGCCCAGTGCCAATCCGGCCTCCACGGCCGCGATTGCCAACAGGAACAGGGCAAAGGCCTGACCCTGCAAGTGATGGTGCAATCGGGCGTAAGCCACGGCGTTGATCACCACACCCTGAAACATGAGTTCCGTAGAAAGGAAGATCACGATCAGATTTCGTCGCGACAAGAATCCGACCAGGCCCAGAGCGAACAAGATCGCGCCGAGAATAAGATATTCGGTAATACCCGTCATCAGTATGGCTCCACCTCTCTACCGATTTGGCCGAGCGGTTGCGATCTGCCACGTTCCGGCACGGGCACCTTCTTGCGCGAAAGTGCAATCGCACCGATCATGGATACCAGCAGCAGGACACCGGCAATTTCCAGCACGACGACATATTGGGTCATGATCATCAATCCGACTTCGGCGGTGTGACCCGGCGGGGTGGTGTTTGCTGAAGTTTCAATCATCGATTGTGCTTCGATCACGGGCGTCACCGCCGTTTGTGGCAGCGCTCCGGCATGGCCGGCAATCGCCGCCATCAATACAAACCCCGCCAGAACCGCAAGAAACGGCTCGCGCGCGTTCCGATCGTAAAGGGGTGAGCCGCCTTGTTGAGCGAGCATGATCACGAACAGATAGGTAACCAGAATGGCGCCCGCGTAGATGATAACCAGCGCGATGGCGAGAAACTCTGCACCTTGCAGCACGAGCAGCGCCGCCACCGCAAGCACGACGAGCACGAAATACAACGCGCTGTAGATGGGCCTAGGGTGGGTGACGACGCGCACCGCGGCCACCACCGCAATGCTGGCGAAGAGGTAGAAGTAGAAGGACGTGGCGTCCGGAACGACGACGCGGGCTGCGAGCACAACGACGAGTCCCACTAGGGCGAGTAGGCCCAGGACGGCGCCGGGCAGAGCGCGGGATCGGTCGGACTTGGGCAACAGCAGATACAAGCCAGCCCCGCCGAGGGCGAACAGCAGTTGCAGCAAGTAGGGCGCTACGGGGGTCATGCTTGGGCCTTACCTCCAGCGGTCGCGTCGCCCTGCCGATTCCCCGTGCCGGCGTATCCCGTAATGCGGGGGTTCTTGCGGGGCTTGATGTCTTTGGTGGCGTCGAAAATCGACAAGAGTTCTTCCTTGTCGAGGATCAACTCCTCGCGCGTCCGACCCACCAGATCGTAGTCCGGTGTCAGCTCGATGGCGTCCACGGGGCATGCCTCGGAGCACATGCCGCAATAGATGCAGCGCAGCTCGTCGATGTCGAACTTGACGGGGTATTTCTCCCTATCTTCCCAGGGGCTTTCTTCCGCTTCGATGTGGATGCAGTGCGCCGGGCAGGCGGTGGAACACATGAAACAGGCCACACACGCAACACGGCCTTTTTCGTCGCGGTTGAGCCGATGCACGCCTCGGTAATTTTCGACGTTGATCTCACGTTGCTCTTCCGGGTATTGAACCGTTAACGGCTTCTTAAACAGACTCTTGCCGAGATGCTCCAGCGTCACCTTCATGCCATCCAGGATTTGCGGCAGGAAAAGCTTCTCCGCCGCACCCAACTGAGGCTCTTCGATCAGCAAAATGTCTTCGTCTCGAATCATGCGCAGATCCTCGGCGGTTTACTTGCGGACTCTCGGCGTTCGCGATCGGTGGTCATGACATACCACCCCACGATGCGACAGTCGGGGTGGCGTCTCGATCAAACCGCACCAGATTCGCCTGCCGGCCGGTGATCGTCTTGCGCGAAGTACCCGCCGCCACCAACACCACGAGCAAGATGAAGGTATTACCTGATAACGCCCACAGCGGCGAGCGATGATGCCCGGTATATACCAGCACGGTCGACAGGACGAACAGCGCCAGCGTGATGGGGATCAGTCCCTTCCACGCCAGGCGCATCAACTGATCGAATCGAAAACGCGGCAGCGTCCATCGAATCCACATGATGACGAACACGAACGCAACGATCTTCCCGCACAGCACTAGCATTTTTGCGACGACGGCGTACCATTGCGTAGCCTCCGGCTGTGCCCAGGGAATACCCGGAAAATGCCAGCCGCCCAGGAACAGGACGGCAATAAATGCACCGCCCACCATGATGTGGGCGTACTCGGCCAGGAAGAACATGCCGAATTTCAACGCGCTGTATTCGGTATGGAATCCGCCGACCAGTTCTTGTTCAGCCTCGGCCAGGTCGAACGGGGCGCGATTGGTTTCCGCGAGCGTGGTAATGAATAAAATGACGAACGCGAGCGGATGAAGAAAGACATTCCATTGGGGTATGAACCCCAGCCAATAATGCGGATCGGTTTGTAGCGCGGTGATGGTCTCCAGCCGAAGCGTGCCCATGGTCATGACGATCACGAGGATGCAAAGGCCCATGGGAATCTCGTAGGACAGCATTTGCGCCGTGGCGCGAATCGCTCCAAAGAACGAATACTTATTGTTGCTCGCCCAGCCGCCGAGCACCACCCCATACACCCCCAAAGAAGCGATGCCCACGATATAGAGGAGCCCGATGTCGGGGTTGGCCACCTGAACGTTGATCAAAGTGTCGCCGAGTTGCCACTGCCCACCCCAGGGAATAGCGACGAACGTGATCATCGCAACCAGGAACACCAGGGCGGGCGCGAGCACGAAAATCACTTTGTCCACATGATGGGGCACCACGTCCTCTTTGAAAAGAAACTTGGCCCCGTCGGCGATCGGCTGCAGCAAACCCAGTGGACCGACTCGATTAGGTCCGTACCGATCTTGGATCCACCCTGCGATTTTCCGCTCAAAGTAAATGCAGTAGGCCGTCGCCCCCAGGATCGCAACGACTACCACCACCGCGAGAACCACACTAACACCGAATTGGCTTGTCAGAAAATCAATCATACCTCTTGATACTGCCCCTATCGATTCCTTCGAGTAGCAGCGGTTTCCAACCGGTGGAATCGCCTTCTTCAGATTAGCGCTAGTGCTTTGTCTACGCTAAACGGATGGGTTGCCCGTCAAGAGGGCGAAGCTCCTGCTGAGCCTTGTCCAACCGTCCTGCCTACGAGAGCCACGGCTCGCTGGGAGGCTCGCCCACCCCGCCGCGGATGCGCAACCCATCAGAAGATCGCTGACGGAGCACGAGTGGGCATGCGCCGGTCTTGGCGTCGTGCCTCAAACCTCACACGCCGCCGGGCCCGATTCCGCCATCATCTCACGAACCCGACCTCCGCTGTATAATCCACTGCAACCGGCTAACTCAAATAAGTACTGCCCATCGCGCCGCGCACCGTCTGGTGGATCCAACGCCCGCTCAAACGGCTGAGCCAATCCCGTCGCGTTCACGAAGCTCCCGTCGCGCTCCGCCCAACTGCAAGCGGGTAACACGACCGTCGCAGTTTCCGAGAGGGCGCCGGCCAGCAGATCTTGAACCACCAACAGATCAAGTTTGCCGGCGGCCTTTATTAAATCCTTACCCGCCCAATCGTTGGGGTATCCGCCCACGATCCAGGCAGCACCGATGTCACCTTTGTTGCACCGTTCAACGAATTCCTCAAACGCCATCACATTACCACCGGAAGAATCGAGAAGCATCTCGATGCCGCGGCGGTTCGGACATTTTTCGTTGAGAATCGTGAATTTGACGGCGTCGCCGACGGCTCCCACCGGAAACCGCTGCTCGTCACCTTCGACGGGAACGGGGCCGAGGGAAAGCGAAGCGTCGGGGGCCCTGCCGTGAATGAATTTGATCAGCAACCACGCCTCTTCAGTGGCCATGAACGGCGAAAGGACGGCCGCTACTTGGGCACCGCTGTTTTCTCGGATGTATTCGTCAAAGCGGAAGCGAAGAATATCGGGAAGTTTCGCCCAGTCCGGCGTATCCTGTTCGCGCCCTCGGCGAACGATGGGGGCGGTGATGCGGTTTTCGTCCTCGACATACTTCCACCCGTATCGCCCTTCGTCACACATCCAACAGTCATTGACCAATGGATTGTACCGCGGTTTAAGTCGGTAGATCTTGTTGTCCGCCTGATCGATACGAATGGCGCAACCCGTTGCACAACCCGGACAAATGGAGGGCGCTGACTCAAGTTCCCAAACGCGTCGTTGAAACAGGAAGTCCTTATCGAGCAAACTGCCAACCGGGCAGATGTCGACGACGTTGCCTTGCAAGGGGTTATCCAGCGGCAAACCGGGGAAGACGTCGATCTCGGCTCGTGACCCTCGGTTGACCACGCAAAGCTCGTGCGTGCCCGAGATTTCCTGGGTGAATCGAACACATTGCGTACACATAACGCATCGATCGGAATACAGTAACGTCTTGGGGCCGATGTCTTTCTTGGGGTTGACCAGTTTCTGATCAACCATCCGCGATTCGGAATAGCCGAATTTGTAGCTGTAGTCCTGCAGATAGCACTCGCCCGCTTGATCGCACACCGGGCAATCGAGCGGGTGATTCAACAAGAAGAATTCCATGCAGGTTGCTTGATTCTTCTTAACCACCTCGGAGTTGAAGCGAACTTCCATGCCCTCACGAACCGGTGTCTGACAAGAGGGAATCAACTTCGGCGCCCACCCCATTCCTTGCGTTTTGGGATGGGGCATTTTCATTTCCATCAGGCACAGTCTACACGAAGCCACCACGCTAAGGCTGGGGTGGTAGCAATAATGCGGCACGTCCCAACCGGCGTCGATCGCGGCCTGCAAGACCGAAACGCCCTCGCGGCACTCTATCTCTTGATTGTCGATGATGATCTTGGGCATTGACTCTTGGGTTTCTTTGACAACGTATTTAAGCAGTCGTTAGCCGAACCGTGCCCGTAAAGGAAGCGGTATTGCTTTCCCGCAGAAACCGCTCCCTTATCTACTTCAGGCGGACGCCTCGGACGGGAGAGCCCACTAGTTCAGCACGCTCAACACCGATTCACATCTTCCGGGCGGTTGAGCTTTGATGGCCTCTTCCAATTCACTTCGGAACTTCTTGACGATCGTTTCGATGGGGAACGTAGCCCCATCCGGCAAACCGCAAATGCTTAGCCCCGGCATCATGCCCATGTTTCGGGCGGTTTGTGCCAGAATATCCAAATCTTCAATCCGACCGGCGCCGGCCGCAATGCGTGTCGCGATCTTATGCATCCACGACGTTCCCTCGCGACATTGCGTACACTGCCCGCACGATTCCGTTCCGTAGAAACGTGCCACGTTGCTCAGCACCTTCCGCATATCCATGTCTTGATCCACAACCACCGCGGCGGCCGTTCCCAGCCCCAGCAGGCCGAAGTTACGCGGATCGTCGAAGTCCATTTTCATGTGCAATTCGTCCGGCGTTAAGACGCCCATCGAAAGGCCGCCCGGAAAGACGGCCTGCACCGTCTTGCCCGACCGCATTCCGCCGCCCATATCATCGCGCTCGATAAGGTCGCGTATCGTAATGTCCATCGCCGATTCATAACAGCCGGGTCGATTCACCGGACCGCTTACACAAAAGAGCTTCGGACCCGCGCTGTGCGGCGGACCGATGCCCGTGAACCAATCCGCGCCGCGCTCAATAATATGCGGCACACAGGATAGGGTTTCGACGTTGTTGACCACCGTGGGGCGGCGGAACAAACCTTCGATCGCGGGGAAGGGCGGTTTGATCCGAGGCCAACCACGTTTGCCCTCAAGCGACTCGATCAGACCGGTCTCCTCACCGCAAACGTACGCCCCCGCGCCGCGATGAATATAACATTCGAGTGAGTAACCGCTCCCAAAAACATTCTTCCCCAGGTAGCCGGAGGCGTAAGCTTCGTCGATCGCCTTCTGAAGAATATGGAACTGTTCATGAAACTCCACACGCATATAGACGTATGCGATTTGCGACTGCGTTGCGTAGGCCGCGATGATGGTGCCTTCAATCAGTTGATGCGGATCATGTTCCATCAGCACGCGATTGCAGAAGGTCGGCGGCTCCGATTCGTCCGCGTTGACGCACAGCAGGGTCGTCGTCCGGTCTTTGGGGAGGAAACCCCACTTCACGCCGGCGGGGAAACCGGCTCCGCCGCGCCCGCGAAGATTGGCCATCTTGACCTCCTCGACGACCTCCTCGGGCGTCATTTGCAGCGCTTGGCGCACGGCTTGGTACCCGCCGCGCGATTCGTACACCTTCAGCGCGGTGGATTGGTCAACCCCGATGTTGCGCGTCAATACCGGTTCAAACGAGGCCATTACGGTCTTACCTTCTGCGTTACCAAATTCTTACGTGGGGCATGGGCAACAGCACGTGGAAATAAATTAAACTCCACGCGATCATTGCCAGCGTCACCCAGCGTCGCCAACCCACGATGGCGTGCGGAGCAATCAATACCAACAGCGCGGGGAGGTAATCCAATGAGTATCGATTGTAACCGCGCTGGTCGGCGCCGGTCGCATGCCAGAACATCAACAGTCCAAACACCGCGAGCACGCCAAGCAGGATCGGAAGCGATTCTCGCCGCTGAACAATACGACGAAGATCGACCCAAAACCATAAGAGCAGCGGCGTCATCCACCAGATGCCCGTGCCCATGTTGTTCGGTCGAAGGATCGTCTTCGCCTCGCCCGCGTCTAGTATTTGATGAATCTGAGGCAAGCCGACGTTGGTGTAGTAGAGATTTCGAGGCACCCAGTGCGGAGACAAAATGCCGTGCGCCCGCGCCTCTCGCGCAAAAATGTCGTCCCGTCCTTGGTGATTGAGTTGATACCCGGTTACCAGCGGATGACCAAACTTGATCGCGTTGAGCCCCAGAGACACAACCACAACCGCTGCGCCGAAACAAGCTGCTATCCCTAAACGCCGCCAACGCTGAGTGCGTGGAGCATGGGTCCATGCCATGTATAGAATCGGAATAGCGAACATGACCGTGAGTTGTCGCGACGTAGCGGCGATGAAGAGCCCGATCCCTGCCAACCAAACCCGACGGGGGCCGAAGTAGTCGATGAGAATGATCAACAAACCAATCGTGGCCAGCGTGTGGTTGACATGGTACGGCTTGGCAGTGACCAACGTGAGGTCCAACTCCGGCCATACAGAGCTTCCCGCCATGAACCCTACGGCCAACACCATACCCCATCGTGCCGATCCGGTTGCTTGGTAGAACAGCATGTAACCCAGCAGCGGAACCAGCACGACCAGTATGACCAATGCGACGTGCGGCACGCCGTCGGGGCAGAACCCCACGATGGCCGCGGACAGCAGCGTGAACATCGGCGGGAAGTAGCTGTAGACCCGCCCGTCCTTCAGCGCCGTGTCCCATTTTCGCTCGGGAAGATCCAGCCGACCAACCCACCACGCCTGGGCCTCGGCCACTTGCACATTCTCTTGGATCGTAATCGTCCTCTGCGGATTCCAGAGCCGAGCTTGATTCAAAGTCAGAAACGCAATCAGGACAAGCAACCCGGACAAGAATACCTCGCGCCGCGAAACACACGTTGGGCGTTCCGGGCGGTCTGCCACCGCATGTGGTGAGTCCAAATTCGAGACTTTGACCATCACTCATTTTGCCCGCCCGCACCATTTGCCGATTCCGTCGCCTCCGCGCTCACCGGGGCATCGAACAAGTCGCTTCGCTCAAACACAATGCGATCGTTATTCTCGTCAGCGAGTATTTTGCTCACTTCTTCCGCAGGTACGCACTTGTGCATTTTCTCGTTGATCAGCAAACACGGCGCGTGGTCACAACCGGCCAGACATTCCTCGGTGACCAAGCTGTAAGCTCCGTCCGAAGTCGTTTCGTGTTCTTCGATCCCCAGGTGTTCCTTGAGTTGATCCAGAACCTCCGCCCCACCCATTACCTCGCACGATAAACTCCGACAGACGGTTATGACTTTCTTGCCTTTTGCGTGCGTCCAGAAATGGGTGTAGAAGGAAATCGTATCGATCACGTTCGAGGGGTGAATCTCCAGGATTTCCGCGATCTCCTTCATCGCCGACCATGAAACGTGCCCGATGGCATCCTGAACGATGTGCAACGCGGGGAGCAGCGCCGCACGCTTGGATTCATAGCGCCCGAAGAACGAGCGAATTTTCTCGCGCACCGCTTCGCTCAACTCCGGCGCGGCGCCTTCGTCGATGGCCGGTTGGTTACGATTTATTGTTTTCCAAGCCATTCGTTTCGACTTCGTTATAGAGCCATCGACAACCTATTACCGATCCAGCTCGGCCGCAATGATGTTAAAACTGCCCAGCACCGCCATGACATCACTAATCTGATGGCCCACAATGAGCTGCGGGAAGCATTGATAGTTGATAAAACTCGGGGGACGACATCGCGCCCGATAGGCACTGTTCCCGCCGTCGCTGACCAAGTGGAATCCCAGTTCGCCGTTGGCCGTTTCGTTCGCGCCATAGGCCTCGCCCACGGGTGGTCGATGACCACGGTTGGTCATGATCTGCTCAAAGTGATGGATTAGCCCCTCGATGCTGAAATAGACTTCGTTCTTGTTGGGCAACGTCTGCTTGTCGCTGGGAAGCACATCTGTCGGACCGCTGGGAATGTGATCCACCAGTTGCATCACGATTTTGACGGATTCGCGGATCTCAGCGAGCCGCACCAGATACCGTGCGTAGCAATCCCCGCCGGTGGCAATCGGCACCTTGAATTCAACGGCGGCGGCGCCCTGTCCGTCCCAATCGTCCGCATAGCATAAATAGGGTTCGTCCTTGCGCAGATCGCGCCGTACGCCGCACGCCCGAGCCATCGGACCGGTAAGTGACCATCGAATGGCATCATCGCAGCTTAATTGCCCCACGCCTTTTGTGCGTTCTATGAAGATGCGATTACGATTGAGCAGCGTTTCAAGATCCTCGATCGCCTTGGGGAGTCGCTCCGTGCAGAACCGTTTTACGTCCGCCGGCCAATTCGGCGTGATGTCCTGCATCAAACCGCCGACGCGCGTATAGCTCGTCGTGAATCGCGCGCCGCAAATGTCTTCGAACAGGTCGTTGATACCCTCGCGCACGTTGAACGGATACATGAACGCCGTTAAGGCGCCCAGATCAATCCCCGCCGCCCCGACGCACAACAAGTGGTCTTGAATGCGTGCCAACTCGGCGATAATCGTACGAATGGCTTTGCAACGCGGCGTGAGCTCGATGCCGAACAGTTTTTCGCACGCGTGATGCCACGCAATGTTGTTTGCCATCGGGGAGACGTAGTTCATGCGGTCGGTGACGACGACATACTGATTGTAGTTCAGATGTTCGCCGAGTTTCTCGAATCCACTGTGCAAGTAACCGATGTGGATCGTGCAACTGATAATCCGTTCACCGTCCAGCTCGAGCACATGGCGCAGGGTGGTGTGCGTGGCCGGGTGCTGCGGACCGAGGTTGAGAACCCAAACGTCACTGCCCGGCTCTTCCTGGACGTACGTCGCCGGACCCACATGCGGTGCAATGTCGGGTGTTGTGCTCGTTGCGCCCGTCATCAAATCCTTGCCATCAATCATCGTTTAACAAGACGTAGAAAAAACTTTCAACCAGGTGTTGTACCGGCTTCCAGCCGGTGACAACACGGGCTGGACGCCCGCGCCACAATTTCTCCAACGGGCTGCTACGCATCTTCGCGCGCGACGACCTTAAAATCTTCTCGTTCGCCACGACCCTGGAGCGGGTAATCCTTGCGCAGGGGATGCGCCTTGAATCCCTCCCACGTCACGATCCGTCGGAGGTCGGGATGGCCCGTAAACTTCACGCCGAACAGGTCATACACCTCGCGTTCCAACCAATCCGCACCCCACCAGATGTCTGTAACTGAAGGCACTTCGGGATTCGGATCGTTGGTATAACATTTGACCCACAGCCGATGCCCCAAGCGCACCGAGAGCAAGCTATAAGTCACGCCGAAACGGTCACGCGCGTTAGGAAAGTTCAGGTAGTCAACGCAAGTGAGATCACTGAGCTGCTCAAATCGGCAGCGATCATCTTCATAAAGGAAACGCATGACATCAATCAGTTGATTCGGCGCCACGCGGATGCAGGTTTGTTCATCTTCCTTGCGATCCCTGGCCATCAACGGTCCGACCGTGAAGTCAGTGCCCGAGAATCGGCCGGCTAGAGCATCCAGCACGGGTTGAACGTCGGCTGACAACTTAGCTCTTCCCTCCGACGTCCAGTTGTACTTGCACCGTGGGTTGAACGGTCATACCCAAACCACGCTTTCGCACACCGTGGCCCTTGACCCCCTCCTTCTCAACGATTCTCTGGATCGCCATTACGCCCTCCAACAAGGTTTCCGGGCGCGGCGGACAGCCGGGAACGTAGACATCCACCGGCATATATTGATCGATACCCTGAACCACCGCGTAAGTATCGAATACCCCACCGGTGCTGGCACATGCTCCCATGCTGATGACCCACTTAGGCTCCGCCATCTGCAGATAGATTCTCTGGAGTACGGGTAGCATCTTAATGGTCACGCGACCGGCGACGATCAACAGGTCGCACTGCCGTGGCGTGAAACGCATCGCCTCGGCGCCGAAACGTGCGATGTCGTAGCGGCTGGCGCCCGTGGCCATCAACTCAATACCGCAACACGCCGTCGCAAACGGCATGGGCCAGAGCGAGTTCTTGCGCGACCAGTTCACCCCGTTTTTGCGAATCAGGTTCACCAGCGCGCTCAGTTTGGTGGCTAGGAAGTCTTCTTTGCTGGATTGAAACGCCGGAGCACTCATAAACTAATCCCACTCAAACGCGCCCCGCTTCCACTCGTAAAGCAAACCGAATAACAGCAACGCGAAGAAGATTCCCATGCCGACGAGTAGAAACCCGCTACCGGCGACCGCGCCGCTTTCAAGCGTGTAGGACGTACTCGTAGTGGCCGCCTTATGAAATACCTGCGCCCATGGCCAGAGGAATACAACTTCAACATCGAAAAGCAGAAAAAGAACGGCCACCACGTAGAAGCGCACGTTGAAACGGCGCTGCGTGTCCATGATCGTCGGCATGCCGGATTCGTAGGGGCTGTCTTTGACGGGACCGTGCCGTCGCGGACCTATCGCATGGGCCGCCACAAGCATGCCCCCTGTAATGACCATCACGACAAGAATCGTCACGCCGATCGCGGCAAAGGGTTCAATCGAGGCCAGAATCGCCACTGTTCCGTCCGTTCCAGGTCAAACGAGAAACCGCGTCTTGGAAGGCGAAACGATCGCCCCCACGCAGCGCCAATCATCACCAGCGGGAATCGTACTGCGCGGGCTCGAGGCTGTATACGAACCGTCTGGAAATTAAATGATTCTTTTCACAAAGTACGTGTAACTCTTTGTGCATTCTACCATTACGGTGTCTCCGAACCGCCTCTGTGACATCTCCGCGAACTGGGGATCAGGTCGGTACACCGCGGGGTGGCCTCGATCCCAGTAAACCGGAGCCATCGCTCAACGTGCGGTTGCAAGGCACGAACAAACACCGCCGGGACGACGCGAGGTAATCTCGACGTAAATCGTTCATAATCTATTTGATGGCAATGGATTAAGTCCTATTGGCGGCGAACTTGCTGCGACGGCAGTACCATCTCGCCCCCACCATAGACCGCCAGGGGTTGCGCGGAGGTCTCGAGAATCGATTCCCAATCCGGTGCGCCAGCGGCCGTTTCGAGGGGAACGACAACCAGGTCCGCCCGCTTTCCGAGAGTAATCGAGCCTGTCTCGTCGGTCAGACCCAGCCCCCGCGCTCCGTTGATGGTGCCCATGCGGAGAATCTGATCGGAGGAGAGGTCCCGATCGTGGTGTCGCACGAATCGCATTTCGTCGAGGATGGAAAGCGTCGGGTTTGAGGCCAGGCTGTCGGTGCCCAGGCACACGTTAATGCCCAGCCCAAGCAGGGCACGAACGCGGTGCGGGGGGTGACCAAAGGCGTGGTGGGTGCGCGGGCAGTAGGCTACGGTCGCGCCGCTTCGGGCGATGCCTTGCATATCCGAAGCTGTCACGTAATTGGCATGGGCGATCACGGTGGAGGGCCCCAGTACGCCGGTTCGAAGCGCCAGTTCGACCGGTTCGCAATCTGACATGGGAACGGCATCATCCCAGACGCCGATATCCCGAAGGAATTGCGCGAATCGCCCACCGGCTTGTCGGGTGAACTGTCTTTCGTCGTCGGATTCCAATAGATGTATACACAGCGGCATGTTGAATTGTTGCGCTCGTTGCGCGCAGGCGCGGAGGGCATGCGGCTCGACGGTATAGGGCGCGTGAGGCGAAATCCCCGCGCGCAGGCGCTGGGAGTCGAATGGTAAGGACATGCAGGCCTCGAGACGTTCGGTGAGCCGGCCCCTTAAGTTCCCGATGGCGATGACTTCACCATAAGATATGCCACTGAGCGGCGATTCGGCAAGGATCGGGCGCGTGCGCTCGGGTGCCGTAGTTATGTCACCAACGCAGGTCGTGCCCGCGGCCAGGGATTGTTCGATGCCGGTCCGCATCGCGGCCGCCGTCACTTGTTCGGTGGTCAGTTCGTTTCGTCGGGCGGCGAGCAATCGGTGTAACCAATCGATGAAGTCCGGACCCGGTGGAACTTTTCCGGCCAGCAACGATAGCTCCAGGTGCGTGTGGGCGTTGACGAATCCGGGACAGATCACCGCATCGCCGTAATCGACCGACGTCCTTTCCGTCCGCCTATGGCTTGGGCCAACGCCTGTGACCCGTTCGTTTTCGAAGGAAACCGCGCCATTCTCGATCACCGGTCCGTCGATCGGTACGATATAGCGGGCTTTGATGATCATGTCGG
>Ga0214472_10001551_pt1 | contig 25489 bp, 14 predicted proteins | sample RVTome_6_FD_207662 | JGI IMG/M metagenome (GOLD analysis project Ga0214472, IMG submission 207662) | Soil microbial communities from uranium-contaminated site in the Upper Colorado River Basin, Wyoming, United States - RVT140D175 | ecosystem: Environmental > Terrestrial > Soil > Contaminated >...
CATCTCCAGCCGGGTGACAAGATCGATTTTCGTCTCGATGCAGGCGGCGCCGCCAGAATGCTGCCGCTCACCAGGAAGAGCGCCGATGTGTTCGGCATCCTGGAAGACAAAGGCCAACAACCTGTTACGGTCGAGGAGATGGATGCAAAACTCCGGAAAATGTTCCGGGAGCGGAAATAGTCATGCATGCCCTCGACACGAATGCCTTGGTGCGTTTTCTGGTCAATGACGATACGAAACAGGCGACAAGGGTCAAAAACATTTTCGAGACCGCCGAGAAGGATGGTTCCGTCTTTATCATAACCTTGGCGGTTGTTCTTGAATTGCTCTGGGTCCTGGCCGCCGTCTACGACCGTTCCCGCGCCTCGATTCTCACTGCCCTTGAAGAATTGACCTTGCTGCCGATTCTGAGGTTCGAAAAACCTGATCTTGTCCAACAATTGATAATCTTGGGCCGGTCTACCGCGATCGATCTGCCGGACATCCTGATCGGCCTCTCCGCCCGTCATCTCGAATGTGTTACAACGCTGACATTTGACCGCAAGGCCGCAAAATCCTCGCTCTTCGAGTTGTTGTAAGGCAAGACATGAACGAGAAACTGGTGATCGCCATGGTGGGGCTGCCGGCCCGGGGCAAATCCACCATGACCCGCAAGATAGCCCGCACCCTGGAACTGGACGATGTCCGGACGCGGATTTTCAACAACGGCGATCTGCGCCGCCGGCTTTTCGAGGAGGACACCTCCCATCCCGAGTTTTTCTCGCCCGGCAATCCCAAAGGGGTGGCCCAGCGGGAACAGTGCGCCCGCCTCAACCTGGATCTGGCCCGCGCCTTTCTGGAAGAGGAGGGGCAAGTGGCCATCCTCGATGCCAGCAACGTCACCCGGCGTCGTCGCCGCATGGTCGCCGAGGCCTTTCCCGCCGACATCCCCGTTTTTTTCATCGAGTGCGTCAATGCCGACGCCGAGGCCCTGAAGGCCAACCTGGAGCGCAAGGCCTCGCAGCAGGAACTGAGCCATCTCTCGCGCCGGGAGGCGGTCGCCAGTTTTCTCCAGCGCATCGCCCATTACGAGAGCATCTACGAGCCCCTGCGGGAAGAACCTAACCGGCTGCTGGTCGATTCCTTTGAAAACCGCATCCTGCGGGAGCAGATCTCGGACGTGCTGCCCTATTACGACCGCATCCGGGATATCATCACCACCCGCATCGTCAAGAACCTCTATCTGGTGCGCCACGGCGAGACCCACGCCAATCTGGAGGAACGTATCGGCGGCGATGCCGATCTCACCCCCCATGGCCGGGCCCAGGCCGGGGCCCTGGCGGACTATTTCGCCCGGGTGCGGATTCCCATCATCTTCACCAGCACCCACAAACGCACCTTGCGGACGGCGGCCCCCATCGCGGCGCGGCAGGAACATTGTGCCATCGTCGCCCTGCCGGAGTTCGACGAGATCCACGCCGGCATCTGCGAGGGGATGACCTACCGGGAGATTCAGGAGCGGCTCCCCGAGGTGGCCGCTGCCAGAAAACGCGATAAATACGATTATGTCTACCCGGAAGGCGAGGGCTACCGGACCATGGAGAACCGCATTCACCGGGGTCTGAAGAAGATCTTCTATCTGACCAACTACAACGACAACATCATGATTGTCGGCCACCGGGCGGTGAATCGCATGATCCTGTCGGATTTTGTCTTTCGTCCCAAGGAAGAGGTGCCGTACATCTACATGCCGCAGAACCGCTACTACCAGATCCGCATCGATCCCTACAAGAGAATCTTCGCCCTGCGAGCCTACGCCGCAAAATCGGCGACCGGCGCCTGAGTTTTGGTGCACCGGTCCGGAATTTCGATCCGATTCGGCGAGGTTTGATGGATTCGTAAAAAGTATTTTTAACCACAGAGAGCACAGAGAGCACAGAGAAAATCGTTTTGAATTTTAATGGGTTGCCCCTGTGCTCTGTAACTTCTCAATAAATGCGGGTTGGAGCCATCGAAATCGAAATCGAAATCGGGATCGAGCAGTAAAGACGATTTCGATTTCGATTTGGATTTGGATTTCGATTGGGAGCTATTGTCCCGGCCTGCGGTGCCGCCGAACGCTTACTTGAAGTCCGGGGTCCATTCCGGCGAGGTGGCGACCTCCTGGAGAAAGCCGTTGGCGAATCCCAGTTCTTCGGCCAGGTCGGCCATGGTCTCGTATTCCGTTGTGGTAAGCGGCCGGTCCAGGGGGGGCAGATCAACGGCCCGGTGGGTGGGATAATACTGGGCCATGAGGCTGATCCAGGTCTCGGGGCCGAGGTGGTCGGCCAGCCAGGCCAGGACCAGATCCAGCCGGTTGACATTGCCGGGCAGGACCAGGAGCCGCACCAGCAGGCCGCGGCGGGCCAGGCCGCTATCGTCGATCGCCAGGTGGCCGACCTGGCGGAACATCTCCAGGATCGCCTCTCCGGCCCGGGCCGGATAGTCGGCCACGCCGGAATAGCGGCGGCCCGCCGCGGCGTCGCCGTATCGGAAGTCCGGCAGGTAGATATCCACCAATCCTTCCATGGTCCGCAGGGTTTCCGCTGCTTCGTAGCCCCCGGAATTCCAGACCACCGGCAGATTCAGCCCCGTCCGGCGAGCCAGTTCCAGGGCCTGCCGGATCAGGGGGGTGAAATGGCCCGGGGTGACCAGGTTGAGGTTGTGCACCCCGCTATCCTGGAGTTCCAGCATGATCTCGGCCAGTTGGCCGATGGAATAATCCCGGCCCCACCCTAGGTGGCTGATGCGGTGGTTCTGGCAGTAGAGGCAACGCATGGCGCAGTGGCTGAAAAAGATGGTGCCGCTGCCCCTGGTGCCGCTGATCGCCGGTTCCTCGCCATGGTGGGGTTGCCACAGGTTGATCCGCAGGCGATCGCCGGCCCGGCAGAACCCCCGGGTCCGGGAACGGTCAACCCCGCAGCGATGGGGGCAGAGAGTGCAGGAGGAAAGGTTCAAGGAGCGGGCGGAGGGTCAGACGGCTGCCTTGGGGAGGAAAACCGAGAAGGTCGAGCCCTTGCCGGGGGCGGTCTCGACGGCGATGTCGCCCTTGTGGTCCCGGGCGATGCCCCGGGCAATGGATAGCCCCAGGCCGGTCCCCTTGCCCTTGGGTTTGGTGGTGAAAAAGGAGTTGAAGAGTTTTTCGCGATGCAGTTCCTCGATGCCGCGGCCGTTGTCCCGAACGTCGCAGCGCCAGTAGTGCTGGTTGTCGCAGGTGTCTTCCCGCACGGACAGCTTCAATTCGGGATCCCGCACCCCGGCCAGGGCGTCGCAGGCATTGGAGATCAGATTGACGAAGATCTGGATGAGGCGGTTGGGGCTGCCCAGCACCAGGCGGCTGCTCTTGTCGCAATCCAGGTCGCAACGGACGAAGGATTTCTTGATTTTGCTGCCGGCGATGAAGGTCGCGTCGTTGATGATCTTGGTCAGGTCCACGACCTCGAGGGCCTCGGCCGTGCCCCGGGAGAAGTCGCGCAGATGGCGGGCCAGTTGTTCGATGGAGTCGGCGGCCCGCTGGGCGTCGGCCAGCAGGCGTGTTACCTGCTCGACTTTCCGGCCACCCGTCTCGTCGGACAGCGAGGCCATTTCTTCCCGGGCCATGTCGTGGGCGAGCTGGATGATGGTGAGGGGGTGGTTGATGTCGTGGGCCACGCCCGAGGCCATCTCGCCGATGGCGGCCAGCCGTCCGGAATGAATCAGACCCTCCTCAAGCTCCTTGATCTTGCTGATGTCCCGCAGGATGGAAAAGGTGCGCAGGAAATTGCCCTGGTCGTCATAGATGCTGAAGGACCGGATTTCCACCGGGATGGTTTCGCCCGTCTTGGCGACCAGCAAACTCTCGATCCGTTTGGTGCCGTTTTTCTTCAGTTCCGAAAACCCCTGCTCCACCGAGGCCAGCATTTCCGGGGCGTAAAGCTGCCGGATGTTCATGGCCAGCAGTTCGGCCCGGTTGTAGCCCAGCATCCGTTCCGCCGTCCGGTTGGTGAAGATGATGTTGCCGTTTTCATCCACCGAGTGGATGATGTCCGGAAAATTCTCCAGAATGGTTTCGAAGATTTCCGCATTGCGGATCTCCCGGTCCCCAATACGCATTCTGCTCATGCTCGGTACCTCCTTCCCTGATGTTACTGATCGATGGTGAATTACCATGGCCGGGGCGAGGTGTAAAGATTAAAGGTGAAAGGTGAAAGGTGAAAGGGGGAAGGGGGAAGGGGGAAGGGGCAAGGGGCAAGATGAACGTCGAACATCGAACGTCGAACATAGAACGTCGAATGAAAGGCAAAACCGGGGAAGTTGGGGCGGGTTGAGGTGTGACGATGAAAATTGTCAATGGCCAATGGTCAACCGTAGGGGCGAACCTGCGTGTTCGCCCTGGTCGATGCAACCCCGGGGTAAATATTACCGGTGGTCGATGATCGGTGGACCGGTGGTAATTGCCAATGGTCAACCGTAGGCGTAGGGTGCGCAACGGTTTTGCTTTATGTTGCGCACGCGGTTATCGGCGTGGGCACAAAAAACGTGCCCACCCTGTCTACGGAGATCGATGCGAATTGGTGGGGTGCGCAACGGTTTTGGTTTTGTTTCGAACGCGGGAAAAGGGTGGGTGATATCAGCGGAGCATGCGGGCACAGACCCCGTGCCCACCGCCCCGCGGGGTACTTATCAACGGTTTAGGCTGCGTGCGCAACTACGTATAGATAACCATTCAGGGGAGGGTGTCAGATGAGTAATAAAACCAAATCAATGTTTTTGGCCGTGCTTTTTGCCGTCCTGCTGGTATTTGCCACCTGGGAGGCGGCGCTGGCGGGGTTGGCGGCCGTGGGCCCCACCGATCCGCAAACCGGCTTCCCGCAATGGTATCAGGACACCACCGGCTTACAGCTTGGCTTGTGTCTTAACAACAACGCCTTTTGTATCCAGGCGCCTGTGATTGCTGGGAATCCCACCTCCGAGGCCTCCGGTTTCGGCGATGAGGCCTTCTGGTTTGCCGCCGATGCACTTATCGATGACACCGCCAACTCCGGGGTGACCGGCATCGTGGTCCTGGCTGTGGAAGCCGCCTATGCCGGGGGAGATCCGGCGCCGAACGATCAGGTTGTCTTCACCCGGGTCCGAATTCGTCTGGATGTTCCGGCGTCCGGTGAATATATCATCACCCATCCATACGGCACCGCGACATTCAATGTCCCGGCCCTGATTGCCGGCAACGAAATCAACGATACCCAGGACATAGGCATGTTCCCCATTCAAGGCAACCCGCGTGATTACGCCGGTCCGCTGAATGCCGCAGCCGTGGTCAACCCGTTTTTGACCTGGCCCAACTTCCTGACCGATCCGACGCTTGTCAATCCGGTTACGGGCAAAAGGTATATCGGCAATCCCACCGTGGAGCACATTGTGACCGGTAGTCCGACCGGCAATAACTTCGTCCGGGTCACCGGGCCGTCCGTGAATTTCACTCAAAACCTGTTCGTTGTTCAGGGTGAGGTATTCGCTCCGCCTCCAGCAGTGGTGCCCAATGCGGCTTCCCTTACCAGGAATGCCTCCGGAGCAGGGCTGCTTGAGGTATTCTTCAACGCACCCGCGAATTCCACCCAAGTGACCGTGGCCGGTGATGCTCCGGGTTCCCTGCCTGGCGAGCCGTTTGTAATGACTGCCGAGGCCGGCGGTCCGCCGGGGCTGGTCTCGGTCTTCGTACCGATCGATGCAACCACCGTTCTTCCCGCTAGTGTGACGGTATCGGTTGACGGGGTAGCGCAAACCCCCATCCCTTTGACCGATAAGGTTAATATCACCTCAACCGCTTTCGCCAACGGCACCTTGACTATCGCGGCCGGTTCCGGCGATCAATTCTTAACCCCGGCGCCTATCTTGACGGTTACCGATCCCCCTGGTCTCGTTCCCAATACCATAGACCCCGCGACCGGGACTCTGACCGTTACCGGTCTGTTGGCGGCGCCCGCCATGGTCACCGTCACCTCCAGCGGCGGCGGGACGAAGACGGTTCCCGTGCCCTTCACTGCCGGGGGTGGCGGCGGCGTTGTGGCGCCGCCACCAGGCACCGGCACTCCCGGCGTGGCGGCCGGCGTAATGACCGTCGGGGCCTTGCCCACCGGCACGACAACGGTTGTGGTGGGCGGCGTCAGCATGGCCATCACCGCGGCCACGACCGTAACCATCAACGGTGTCGTGGCGACCCCGGCCGATCTCGCCGACGGCATGGTCGTGCGGGTGGAAGGCACGATCGACGCCAACGGCACCACCGGCACCGCCACGGTCATCGCGGCCGAGGATATCCTCAACGGCACGGTTACGGCGGTCGGGGTAAATACTCTTACCGTCCTCGGCCAGACAGTCAATTTTGATCCCCTCGTCACGGTGATCGTGGACGCCAACGGCGCTCCGGCGGCCGCTCCGATGATTGGCGACAAGATTCAGGTCTTCGGCGCCAGGGATAATAGCTTGGCCGTGAACGGCACGATTAATGCCTCGCGTATCGTGGTGGGAGCCACGGTAGTCGTCGGAGCCGGAGGCAGGGCGGTGGGTCCTGTTGATGCGGCAAACGGTTTTCCGACCTTTTATCGGGATGAACATGGTCTGGCCCTGGGGCCTTGTCTCGATCAGGTGGTTGGCATGTTCGATCCATGCGGATTGACCGAGGCGGCGGAGCCCGGTGTTTTCGATCCGACGCAGCCGATCGTGTTTCCGGGCAACTTTCCGGGAGAGGCGTTTTACTGGATGGCGGAAGGGCTGATAGGTGGTGTGAATGATCAGGGAAATCCGGTAAGCGGGGTGCTGGTCATGGCCATGGAAGCGGCGTTTCTTAACGACGCGGTTGTAGATGGAGACCAACAGGTTTTTCAACGTCTCCGCGTCCGGGCCGACGGCCTGCAGCCGAACACCCAATATACCGTCGATCATCCTTTCGGGACCGAGACTTTCGTTACTCAAGCAGACGGTTCGTTAAATTCGGCCACCGATTCCACCAATGCCGCGCGTCTGGACGATCTGGGATGCGAGGCGCTGCCGTGTGATTTTTCACTGGCCCTGGTGGACCTTCCCGCCTCGCGGCCTTTGGCGCTCCCCTTCTTGCCGTCTACCCTTTTCCCCGCCGGCACACCTCCGGGATTTATCGGCAACGCCGGGTCGGAGGCGATCATCGCCGGCCCGAACGGCAATGTTTTCCGGATCTCCGGCCCCGGGCTTCCGGGCGGTGCCGTCGAGCAGGCTAATTTCTTCGTGGTGGGCAAGATCTTCACCGACATCGTGAAGATCGAGGGCCTGGTTGAAGGGTCGGTCGGAACCACCTTCTCCATCGGTACCCTGACCGTCGATTTTTCGGGTGTGGCGCCGGCCCCTCTCATTGCGAACGGTGATCGCGTGGTGGCCGAGGGTGTCGTAGACACCCTGGGCGGCACCCTGAATGCCCGCACGGTCACGGTCGTGCCCTCCACTCCGGATCAACTCGAGGTGGTTGACGGCGATTTGATCAATGCGGAAGGGTTCATCACCGGCTTCGTCGGCCTGACCACCCATCAGATCCTGACGACCCCTTTCATGCTGGGAGATATCCCGGTAAATACCAGCGCGACCACGGTGGTCCTCGGCGTTCCCGTCAATGGAGCCAGGGCCATGGCCAGGGGTAGCTTTGTGGCCGCGGCCGATGCCTTTATCGCGGATGAGATCATTATTTTCGGAGCGGACGGCGACACACTGATACCGACGTTCACCCTGAGCGGGGACGAGGAAACACCGCCCGTCATCACGACGGCCACGGGGACCGGCAACCTGAACTTCGACACCACCACCAATGTATTGAGCGGCACTGTCACCTTCAGCGGACTGACGGGCCCCGCCACCTCAGCCCATATCCACCAGGGCGCGGCCGGGGTTGCCGGCGGCATCGTCATTTTCCTGACCGGCGATCTGGGGGCCATGGCCGGGACCTTTACCGTTCCCTTCGGCACCGTCCTGTCGCCGGCCCTGGTGACGGCCTTGCAGGCCGATCAACTGTATGTGAACATCCATACGCCGTCAAACCCCGGCGGCGAAATCAGGGGACAAATAGACTTCCCGGGAGAGCCGCCACCGCAACCGGTTTATCTCGCCGGCCAAGCGACCATCGATATCGCGGGGCATGAAAATCTGGGGGTGGCAAATGCCACCGTGACGATTGCTGGAACCGGTCTCACGGTCCAGACGGACGGCAACGGGTATTTCAGTTTCGATGTATCCGATATCATTCCGGGAAGATACGATTTAATTATCACTTCCGGCGGCTTGGACACGTTTGTCCAAGGCGTCGATATCGCCGAGGATCAGAATACTCACATCGTCGATGCGCAACTGGTCGTGGCCACAGGTGGATATTCGCAAGAAGAATTGGATCAGGCCGTGGCCACTGAACGGGCGAAATGGGATGCCAACGGCGACGGCAGGATCGGTATCGAAGAAGCCATTCGCGCCCTGCAGGTAGTTACCGGAAATGGCGGTACTCACGGAGGAGGAGGTGCCACTATTCCCACCATCCATCGGGGAGAGGTCGAAGCCATCGGCAGTATCACGGTCAATGGCGTGCGCTTTATTGACGATACCGCGACCATTATCGCGGATGACGATCCTACTATAGTCCTGACCAAGGCGGATGTGGAAAAATTGGGTCTGGTCGTGACCGTCAGAGGGATCCGCAACGCCGACGGCGTCACCGGCGCGGCCGCCGAGATCGAGATCGAAAACGAGATCCGGGGGGCCATCATGGCGAAAGGGGTCGATACCCTCACGGTCCTGGGCCAGACGGTAATCACCCATCCCGAAACGGAATTCGAGGCCGGCGAAACTTTTGCCACCCTTCTCGTGGGGGACAGGGTCGAGGTGCATGGCGAGCGGAGCGGCAGCACCATCAGGGCCTCCCGCGTGGACCGTACCCTGGAGGCCGTGGATGAGATCAGAGGTACGGTCACCGCCTTTGTCCCCGGCGCCGCGGTCACCGTCGGTGGCACTCTCATAACGGTTGACGCCAACACCGCCTTCGATCCGGTGGGCGCGACCCCGGTGGCCGGAGATCTAGTGGAAGTCCATTTCACGGCCGGCACGGCCACGCTCATCCATATGGAGGATGAACTGCCCGAGGGTCAGGAGGTCGAGGTGGAAGGTCTGGTCAGCGGTTTTGTCGGTCTTTCGGCCATTTTTAAGGTGGCGGGTACCGACGTGGATGCTTCCAAGGCGGTGTTCGCCGGCGGTTTCAAGGCCGACATGTTGAATGGTATGAAATTGGAGGCCGAAGGGGTCATGGTGGGCGGGGTGCTGATGGCGGACCGGATCAAGTTCAAGGATTCGGTCCGGATTCAGGACAACGCCTCAAACACCTTGGCGACCCAGGTTACCCTGCTCGGCAAGACGGTCCTGCGCTCCACCCTGACCAGCCCGAATGACGCCATCGTGGACGGCAACGGCGTCGAGGTCAGGGGCTTCATGAACGGCGACGGCTCCATATCCGCCACCCGGCTCAATGTCATCAACCCGGTGGCGGCCGACAAGAAGATCATCAGGGGACCGGTAAGCGCGGTCAACGCCGCGGCCCGCACCCTTGTCGTTCTCGGGATAACCGTGGATGCCTCGGGCGCCGGGGTAATATTCCTGGACAACAACGATGATGTCGAATTCGACCCGGCCCAGCCGACGATCCCGGCCGGCATCTTCTTCGGACTGGTGGTGCCGAACAGCACCGTGGTCAAGGCCAGGGGGACCTTCGCGGCTAACACTCTGACGGTGACTGAAATCGAAATCGAATAACCAGGATGAGGTTCGAGGCCCGAGGCCCGAGGCGCGAGGAAAAGCCGGGAAAAGGGAGCGAGGCTCCAGGGGCCGGGATCGAGCCGGGTAGGGTACGTAACGGTTTTGGTTGCGCGCGCGGATGGAAGGGACATGATATAACCGCACGGGCACGAACCCCGTGGCCACCCTATGTTCGTCGTCAGCCGCAGGGCGTTAGATCAAGCGTTTCGTTGGATGCGCACGATAGCGTTTCAAGCGGCAAAACGGAGAATTTCGACCTCGGCTCCCTTGGTGACCGCTTCTTCGGCCCGGGCGAGGACAATATCGGTGATCTCTGCGTTTAATAATTATTCTCGTTCCCGCGCTCCGGCGTGGGAATGTAAACCGGGACCCTCCCGCGTCCTGATGGATTCGAGGCTTGATTCGGCTGCCGCCGGAGCGTCGCGAGCCTTCAGTCGGCGTTGCGGAAAATGCGGGGCCAGGGGATTTCCGTTCCCAGGCTGGTGAGCGGCAGGGGCTGATCGGGGTCGATATCCCGCAATTCCCAGGCGCCGTCCTCTTGCCGCCGGTAAAGTTCGATGCGCTGCCGGTCGGGATCGATGAGCACGAATTCCTTAAGCGAAGGGATACGCCGGTAAATCGTGGCCTTGTCGCCACGGTCGAAGGCGGCGGTGGAGGCGGAAAGGACCTCCACCAGGAGGGTGGGACGGCGCATGAATTGGTCGGACCGATGATCGTCAGGATCGCAGGTGACCAGTACATCGGGATAAAAATAGGCCCGGTCGGGCTCCACCTCCAGCTTCATGTCGGCCATGTAAACCCGGCAGGGGGTCTCGGCCAGGGCCTGGGCGAGTTCAAAAAAAACATTCCCGGAAACGGTCACGTGCCGCCGGGAAGCGCCCCCCATGGCAAAGATCTCGCCGTGGGAGAATTCGTATTTTTCCACCTGGGCGGGTTCCCAGTCCAGATATTCCGCCGCCGACATGGCTTCGATCGGTTGTGGTTCTCCCATGGTTGACCTCCCGCTCCTGATTTGTGTTTTCAATGTAAAATCAAGAATAAACAATCCGGGGAAACATGCCAATACGAAAGGTTGACGATTCCGCAAAAAGTATTTTTTCCACCGCGAAGGCCGCGAAGATCGCGAAGGAAAGACCCAACAAATCAGGATGTTAACTTCGCGCCCTTCGCGTTCTTCGCGGTTCATTACGACTTTTTGCGAATCTATCAAGGTTGACGATCTCGCAAAAAATCGGGAATCTCGCAAAGCATGCCAAGAGCGCAAAGTTTAACATGCTAAAATAAAAAGATTTTTTCTTGGCGTCCTTGGCGTCCTTTGCGAGAGAATAAGGTTTTTACGGGACCATCAAAGTTGACGACACCCTGAAAAATAAATGCCGTTGATCAGCAACTTTCCGTATACTCCCGCCACTTCTTTTCCAGCCTTTTTTCGGAGACCGGCAGGGCGGTTTTGATTTCCGGGGCAAAGAGGGAGAGGCGGAACTCCTCCAGCATGATCCGGTATTCCTCCAGCAACCGTTGACCTTCCTCAGCGATCTCCGCGGCCGGCCGGACCTCCTGCTCCAGCCGGGCCTCGAAGGGGGCCAGTTTTTCCGCCTTGGCCAGGTCCTTGTCCGGGGAGACGTGGGCCCGTTCCACCCGGATGCGCAGTCCCTTGAAGTAGCGGGCCGCGGCCGTGAGCCGTTCCCGGTCGAAGGTGGCGAGGAAATCGGCCGGCAGGAGGCGGGCCAGTTGCCGCCGGTAGAGGTCGCCGCGCTCCACCGCGACCTTGGGGGAGCCCTTCTGTTTGTCCAGTTGTTCGAACTTGTTGATGTGGTCCAGGGTGACACGGCGGTCGGTAAGCACCTCCAGCACCAGATTGAGCAGGGCCAGCCCGAGGCGGTAGACCCCCTTTTGTCCGGCCGCGGCGATGGCGGCCTCGAACTGTTCCGGGGTCGGGATGATGCCGGCGCGGCAGGCGAATATTTCTTCCACCATGAAGCGCAGCAGGTCGCGGCAAAAGGTGTCGCGGCTGCCCACCCCCTGGTAAATCAGCCAGCCATGGGCCGGCTGGCGCAGCAGCTTGTCGCACTCTTTCCCCAGGTCGCGGAATTCCCGGGGGAATTGCCGGAGATAGAGGGCGGCCACTCCCCAGCGGGTGGCGCGACGGCTTTCGTCGGGCGAGGCGAAGAGGCGGATGGCCGCTCCCTCCCCGTCATCCATCGGCATCAGCCCCGGATAGGCGAAACCGATCAGGGTGTCGGAGCGGTCGCGGATGGGGATCGATTCCGGCAGGTCGGCGAGATCCCGGGGTACGATGTGGTCGCGTTCCCACTTCGCCCTGATGCCGCTTTTATCCAGAACGGTGCCAATATCGCCGCTGGCCGGGGCGGGCAGTCCGCCGCTCACCTCCCGGAAATCGCGACCGCTGTTGATGGGGCGATTTTCCCGGTCGAGCACCTGGAAACGCATGCGCAGGTGGGGTGGCAGACTCTCCGGGTCGGGCCACTCCGCCCGGCCCACGCTCAACCCGAAGCGGCGCCTGATGGCCCGGGCCAGTTGTTCCTGCAAGATGCCGTGGAAGGGGGTGAGTTCCCGGGCGATCTCCTCGGCGGTGGCGGGAATGGGGATGAGTTGTTTCCTGGTCCCCTTGGGCAGCCCCCTGAGCAGGGCCGCGATTTTTTCCCGCAACAGTCCCGGCACCAGCCATTCGAAGCATTGGGGATCGAGGCGGGGCAGCAGTTCCATGGGGATGGTGGCGGTGACCCCGTCATCCTCGGCCCCCGGCGCGAAACGATAGGAAAGATCCACGGTCACCGGGCCGCAGGCCACTCTTTCCGGGAAATCGCGCAAATCGCCCGCCGCGGGTGCCTCCACCATGATGTCCTCTTCGCGCATCTTGAGAAAATCGGGGTCCCGCTTGGCGCGCAGCAGCCGGTTGAGAGTCTCCCGGTCGCAGACCTCCTCGTCCAGCCGCTCTTCGTAGAACCGTTGCAGGGTGATATCGTCGGCCATCACGCCGCGCTGCCGCAGCCGGTCCTCCATATCCTCCAGTCGTTGCACCAGGTTCAGGTTGTGCTCCAGGAAATCGTACTTTCCCTGGAGGTCTCCCTCCACCAGCCCGGCCTGGATGAAGATCCGCCTCGCCTCCCGGCGGTGTGTTTCGGAAAGGCCGGCGTAATTCACCCGGCGCCGGGGCACGATGGGCAGGCCGAAGAGGGTCACCTTTTCGTCGGCCACCACCCGGCCCTGGCGTTTTTCCCAACGGGGCTCGGAATAGGAGGAACGGCAGAGGGGCCCGGCGACGGCTTCCAGCCATTCCGCCTTGATTTCGGCCGCGGTCCTGGCGAAAAGCCGGGTGGTCTCCACCAGTTCCGCGGCCACGATCCATTGTCCTCCCTTGTTGAACAGGGTGGAACCGGGGAAGATCATCAATTCCTTGTTGGCGGCCCCCTGGTAAATGTTCTTGGCCTTTTTCAAGCCGATATTGCGCAGAAATCCGCTGACCACCGCCTGATGGACCGCCTCGGGCGCGGCGGGCCGGGCGTTGAATTGAAAGGAGGGTTCCTCGGCGAGGATGGTGACGATCTGATCGTGGATATCCAGCCATTCCACCATGCGCTGCCGGGAAAGGAAATGGTCGCGGCAGAATTTGCGGCTGGCGGCGCGGCTGCCGCTTTTTTTCAGGGTGGCCTGATAGCTCTCCCAGAGATTGAGATAGGAAAGAAAATCCGAACCCTCCACCGTGAAGCGGGCCTGGGCTCGATCCGCCTCTTCCTCGTGATCGGCCGGCCGGGTGCGCGGGTCCTGGACGGTGAGGGCCGCGGCGATGACGGTTACTTCCCTGAGGGCGTTATGGTCCCGGGCCGCCACGATGATCCGGGCGATGCACGGGTCCAGGGGCAGATTGGCCATCACTCGGCCGGTCCGGGTCAGATGGCGCTGGCCGTCGATGGCGCCCAGTTCGGTGAGCAGGGCGAAGCCGTCGCGGATGGCCCGGGCCGAGGGGGGATCGAGAAAGGGGAAGGTGGCCGGATTGCCGAGCTTCAGGCGGATCATGCGCAGGATCACCTCGGCCAGGTTGGAGCGCCGGATCTCCGGCAGGGTGTATTCCGGCCTCCCCTGGTAATCCGCCTCGCTGTACAGCCTGATGCAGATGCCCGGCCCCACCCGGCCGCAACGGCCCAGCCGCTGATCGCAACTGGCCCGGGAGACGCGGGTCACCGGCAGGCTGGTGGTGCGGGAGCGGGGATTGTAGGAGGCGATGCGGGCCAGGCCGCTATCCACCACGTAACGGATGCCGGGCACGGTGATCGAGGTCTCGGCCACGTTGGTGGCCACCACGATCTTGCGGCCCCGGTAGGGGGCGAAGATGCGGTTCTGGTCCGCGGCCTGCAGCCGGCCGAACAGGGGCAGCACCAGGATGTTTTCTCCCCGGCGGGAAGCGAAGTCGGCGCTCAGATTGTCCGTCACCTCCCGGATGTCCCGTTCCGTGGGCATGAAGACGAGGATGTCGCCGTTGCCGGCGCTGCCGATCCGGGCGGGGGAACACAGCTCCTTGATGGCCCGGATCGCCTGGTCCACATGGGAGATTTCCTCGGCTTTATCCCCGTCCGCCGCGTCGGCCGGATTCCCGGCCGGCTGGTAGCGCACCTCCACCGGCCAGCAGCGGCCCGAGACCTCGATGACCGGGGCCCGACCGAAATGGTTGGAGAATTTTTCCGTGTCAATGGTGGCCGAGGTGATTATTATCTTCAAGTCGGCCCGGCCGACGAGCAGCCGTTTGAGATAGCCCAGCAGGTAATCGATGTTCAGACTGCGCTCGTGGGCCTCGTCGATGATCAGGGTGTCGTAGGCCCGCAGATGGCGGTCGTGCTGGGTTTCGGCCAGCAGGATGCCGTCGGTCATGAATTTGATCCGGGTCTGTCCGGTGGTGCGGCTGTGGAAACGGATCTTGTGGCCGACCAGATGAGCGAGACCGGCCGGGGCCAGTTCCTCGGCCACCCGGGCCGCCATGGCGGTGGCGGCCACCCGGCGCGGCTGGGTGCAACCGATCATGCCGGCAACGCCGCGGCCGGCCTGCAAACACATCTTGGGCAACTGAGTGGTCTTGCCGGAACCGGTATCTCCGGCTATGATCACCACCTGATGATCGCGCAGGGCGCGGATGATCTTTTCCCGCTGGGCCGCGATGGGCAGATCGCCGGGGTAGGGGATATCGTTATAGTCGTCTGTTGCCAAGGACATGGGTATGTAACTTCTCAATAAATGCGGGTTGGAGTCCTCGAAATCGAAATCGAAATCGGGATCGAAATCGGGATCGAGCAGTAAAGACGATTTCGATTTCGATTTCGATTTCGAAAACGTACAATCCCCATGCCTCTTCCACCAGTTAGTAACTTCTCAATAACTGGTGGTAAACCGCTGGATTCCCGCCTGCGCGGGAATGACAAAAAAATCGGAAAGCCCGTCATTCCCGCGCAGACGGGAATCCGGGAATGATTTTGCTCCAATGTTATCACCAGTCATTGAGAAGTTACATCGGTAATCGGTCACCGCACACCGATCACCGGTCACTGATCACTGACTCACCATGATCATAATTCAGGAGAGGAACATGAAAAAAAAGGTACGCAAGGCGGTGATCCCGGTCGCCGGTCTGGGAACCCGTTTCCTGCCGGCCACCAAGGCCATGCCCAAGGAGATGCTTACCGTTGTCGATCGGCCCACCATCCAATACATCGTCGAGGAGGCGGTGGCCTCGGGCATCGAACAGGTGATCCTGATCACCAGCGAGGGCAAGTCGGCCATCGAGAACCATTTCGATTACAATTTCGAGCTTGAGACCGTGCTGGCCCGTAAAAACAAGCACGCCCTCAGGGAAGAACTGAACAACATCTCCAATCTAATCGATATCGTCTCGGTGCGGCAAAAAAAACCGCTGGGACTCGGCCATGCCATCCTGATGGCCCGCAACGTGGTGGGCGACGAACCATTCGCCGTGCTGCTGGGCGACGACCTGGTGTTGAGCGATGTCCCCTGCTGCCTGCAGATGCTGAATCTCTTCGAGGAGACCCAGGAATCCATCGTGGCCATCCAGAAGGTGCCCATGGATCAGACCAGGCATTACGGTATTGTCGAGGGTACCCTTGAAAAGGAGCGCACCTACCTGGTCGAGCGGTTGGTGGAAAAGCCGCCCCCCGGCACCACGGATTCGAACCTGGCGATCATCGGCCGCTACATCCTGCTGCCCGATATCTTCGAACTGCTGGAAAAGACCACCCCGGGTCATGGCGGCGAGATCCAGCTCACCGACGCCCTGCTGGCCCTGTCGAAGAAGCGGGCCATGTATGCCTGTGAATTCCAGGGGACCAGGTTCGACGCCGGCGACAAACTCGGCTACCTGAAGGCGACGACCGCCTTCGGCCTGCGCCATTCCGAGCTGGGGCCGGCCTTTCGGGCCCATCTCCGGGAGGTGGTGGCGGGGTTTGACTCTTAAGAACTACCTGGAAATCGCCGTTGCGGCGCCGTTATACCATACCCTGACCTACGCGCGGCCCAAGGATTGCGACCAGGAACTGGTGCCGGGGCTCCGTCTGCTGGTGCCCCTGGCCAACCGGCAGGTGACGGGCTATCTGCTGGGGGTTGCCGATTCGCCGCCGGATGCCTTGGCGGACGCGCTGGCGACCGGGCCCGCCGGCGGCAAGGGGACCGTCATCCGGCCGGCCATCGACGTGCTGGATGCGGCGCCGCTCTTTCCGGAGGCCATGGTTCCCTTTTTCCGCTGGATCGCCGACTATTACCGCCATCCCATCGGCGAGGTGATCAGGACGGCCCTGCCGGGCGGGCTGACCACCCGGAGCGGCCGGCGGATCACGCTCAGTCCCGAGGGACGGAGGCCTCTGGAGCAGGCGGGGGAGCGGGGAGCGGAAAAATACCGCCGGGTCCTGCCGTACCTGGAACAACTGCTGGAGCGGGGGGAGTTGTCGCCCGCCACGGCGCGGGTCATCTGGCGCACTTCGCTGCGCAATCTCTTTCTGAAGTGGCAAGAGGCGGGGTGGATCGACATCGTCGCCGAACTGCTGGAAGACCGCACCGGCGCCAGGACCGAGTGCTGCGTCGAACCTCTCGACCCGGAGCCGGCCGGGGAGGGGGAACTGAAGAAATCCGAAACCCGCACCCTGGAACTGCTGGCCGCTCTGGTGACCGGGACCGGCCGGAGCCGGGTGCCGCGGCGCGAATTGACCAGGCTCTACAGCGGGGCCGGTCAGGCTTTGAAGAGTTTGGCGGCCCGAGGGCTGGTGCGACTCTCCGAGCAGCGGGTCCACCGCGATCCCTTCGGCCGGCTGCCGCCTTTTTTCCCGGCCCCGGAACTCCTCACCACCGAACAGCGGACGGCCCTGGAACAACTGACGCCGGCCATCGACCGGCGCGGTTTTGCAACCTTTCTGCTGCACGGGGTGACCGGCAGCGGCAAGACCGAGGTCTATCTCCGGGCCGCGGCCCGCACCCTGGAAGGGGGCCGGTCCGTGCTGATCCTGGTGCCGGAGATCGCCCTGGCCACCCAGTTGGAAGGCCACTTCCTGTCGCGCTTCGGCGACCGGGTGGCCCTGCTGCACAGCGGCCTCTCCGCGGGCGAGCGTTTCGATCAATGGTGCCGGATCATGCGGGGCGAGGCGGATGTGGTGATCGGGGCCCGCTCCGCTGTGTTCGCCCCCCTGGTCGATCCGGGGCTGATCGTGGTGGACGAGGAACACGATTCCGCCTACAAGCAGGACGACGGCCTGCGCTACCACGGCCGGGACCTGGCCATCCTGCGGGGCAGCCGGCAGCAGTGCGTGGTGCTGCTCGGCTCGGCCACCCCCTCGGTGACCAGCTATTACCATGCCGGCCGCTCCAAATACCATCTCCTCACCCTGGCCCACCGCATCGAAAACCGGCCCCTGCCGACCATGGAGATCGTGGACCTGCGGGGGGTGCCCACGGTGTCGGGATATCCGCCGTTGTTTTCCAGCCAACTGGCGAGGGCGCTGCGGGCCAATCTCGACAAGGGCCAACAGAGCCTGGTGTTCCTGAACCGCCGCGGCTACGCCAATCTGATGATCTGCCGGGAGTGCGGCCATACGGTGCGCTGCCGCCACTGCCATATCAGCCTGACCATGCACCGGGGCCGCAAGGAGCTACTCTGCCATTACTGCGGTTACACGGTGCCCCTGGCCCTGGCCTGTCCCAACTGCCGTTCCACCACCGGCCTCACAGGCATCGGTTTCGGCACCGAGCGGCTGGAGAGCGAACTGGCGGCCATCTTTCCCAAGGCCCGCCTGGCCCGTCTGGACCGGGACACCTGCGCCACCCGCAACGGCTTTCTCAAGATCCTCCAGGCCATGCACGACGGCGAGGTGGATATCCTGGTGGGTACCCAGATGATCGCCAAGGGCCATCACTTCCCCAAGGTCACCCTGGTGGGTATCGTCATGGCCGACGCCGGGCTGGGGCTGCCCGATTTCCGGGCCAGCGAGCGCACCTTCCAGGTGATCGCCCAGGTGACCGGCCGGGCCGGCCGGGGCGATGAGCGGGGCCGGGTGATCGTCCAGACCCTGCAACCGGACCATTACGTCATCGCCATGGCCAAGGAACACGACTACCGCGCCCTCTTCGAGCGGGAGATCGCGTTGCGCCGCGCTTTCGGCTATCCTCCCTTCCGCCGTCTCATCAACCTGAAACTGGAGGGAGAAGATGAAGAAAAGGTGAGCCGGGCCGCCCTGACCCTGGCCGCCCTGGCGAGGGAGCTCTGCGCCGGGACCTCGCCGGCCGGGGCCGTGGAGGCCCAGGGACCGGCCCCGGCCCCGCTCCGGCGGTTGCACGGCCGCTACCGCTGGCATCTGCTGCTGCTGGGCCGGGAGGTGCGCCATCTGCATGAGGTCTGTGCCGCCCTGCTGCAACAGGCCCCGGCCCGTCTAGCCCCGGGCGTCACCATCGCGGCGGACGTGGACCCGGAGAATATGCTGTAGGAGGGGTGTAAATCTGAACGTCCTACCCATCCGGCAAGATCATGGTAATTTCGCCGAACACCGCTTCGAAGTCCATGGGCAGGGTGCCGAGATAATCGCCATCCACCTGCACCGGCACGCCATTTCCGCGAATTGTCAATCGCCTGGCAGTGAACCGGGAGACGGCCGGCGGTTCCAGGGGCCGCCCCAGGGCGATGCGCCAGGCGTAGTTGAGGAAATCCGGACGCCGGCCCCGTTTGAACAGACAGACATCGAGGCGGTCCGCCAGCGGCGAGGCGCCGGGGGTGATGGAAAATCGGCCGCCGTAATAGCGACCGTTGGAGACGATCGCCCCGTATCCCCGTTGGGCCGGACCGTTTTCCGGGACGATCTCGATGGGTTCCGGCCGCCACCCGCACCAGGCGACCAGACCGCTCCATATGTAGGCGAACTTGCCGCCGAGCCGTTTCAATCCGAGATTCACCCCGACCACAACCCTGGCATCGAAACCCACCCCGGCCATATTCAGAAAGATCGACCGGCCGGCCCGGCCCAGGCAGATGGGCCGGGGAGCGCCTTGCAAAGCGATGGCGCAGGCCCGCCCGATATCAAAGGGGATTCCCGTCTCCAGGGCAAAGACATTGGTGGTGCCCAGGGGCAGGTAGGCCAGGGGAATATTCGAAGGGGCCAGACCGGCAACCACCTCGTTCAAGGTGCCGTCGCCGCCCGCCGCCACCACCAGATCGTAACCGCCGCTTCCGGCCCTGGCGGCGGCAGCGGTCGCATCGCCCGGCCCTGAGGTGAGGTACAACTCGACTTGCCGGCCCGCCGTTCCCAGGAACCGTTGCGCTTGCCGGATTTTTCCGGCCCCGCCTCGACCGGCGGCGGGATTGGCGATCAAAAGGATTTTTTTGCGCATGGCATGGAATCATTGCGGAGATTCAATTTCGCGTAGCATCCCTTCGGAGGTAGCGTAAAATGTAGCTAATAACGTAGCTCTAAAGTGCCGGGTCTCAATCCCTGCCAAGCTCCTCAGCCATACCTTGTATAGTTTTCTTGCCTCCCGGTCAAGCGAAGATCCCGGCACGGGGGACATTTTTGCTTTTCCGGGTAAAAATCGCCGGCCGTGCAGGGCGGCCGGGCGATTCTCATGGGATTGGAAATGATCTCGGCCGGCAGGAAAAACAACATCTCGCGATCTCCTCGGCAGCGGTCCGTTGCCGGATGGCATCAGCCGGCGGCCGCCTGGTTCGATAGGATGAAATCCGGTGGCATGCATCTTGCTGCAACTGATTAAGGATGCATTCGAAAAACTGTCTTGCACCGCCGACGCCGAGGCCCGGAGGAAGGCAAAAAAATCCGTGTGAATCCGTGAAAATCCGTGTCTAAAAAAACATCTTTTGCCACGGATGAACACGGATTGACACGGATACCGAAAACAATAAAATCAACTGCCAACCAATTATCGACCATGCCGCCGAGAAGCCGAAGATTCATCCTCGACAATCTCGTCAAATGTTTACGGCCCTTCTCCGCGCTCTTGTTGAATTAAATCCCGGCAAAGGAGGCAGCCATGATCGCACTCGAGGTGAACGGCGGGAGGCACGACCTGGAAGTCGATCCGGAGACGCCGCTGCTCTATGTGTTGCGCAACGACCTGGGGCTGAACGGCGCGAAATTCGGCTGCGGCCTTGGAGAGTGCGGGGCCTGCACGGTCCTGGTGGATGGCGAACCGGTGCTCTCCTGCGTGACCCCGGCCGGCCTGGTCGCCGGGCGGCGCATCGTGACCCTGGAGGGACTCGGCACGGCGGAAAAGCCGCACCCGCTGCAACTGGCCTTTATCGAGGAGCAGGCGGCCCAGTGCGGTTACTGCGCCGGCGGCATGATCATGCGGAGCAAGGCGTTGCTCGACCAGACCCCGGCCCCGGGTGAACAGGAGATCCGTGAGGCCCTGGCCGGCAATCTCTGTCGTTGCGGCACCCATGGCGCCATTCTGCGGGCCGTCAGTCGTGCCGCCGCCGTGGGGCGGGCCGTCGCCGAGGGGCGGATGGCCGGAGTTGCCGCCGGGGAGGTGAAGCCATGAGCGGCCGCGAGATGACCCGCCGGCAGTTCGGCCGGAGCGTGGCCGGCCTTGTCGTAACCTTCTCCCTGGCGCCGGATCTCATTGACGCGGCAGGGGATGGACTGCCCGGCAACCTCGACGCGGCCCCGCAACTCGCTGGCTGGCTGCGCATCGAGGTTGATGGCCGGGTGACCGTCTTCACCGGCAAGGTCGAACTCGGTCAGGGAATTCTGACCGCCCTGGCCCAGATCGCGGCCGAGGAACTCGACCTGCCGCTACGGGACATCCGCATAATCTCCGGCCGCACCGGGGTGACGCCGGACGAGGGCTACACCACCGGCAGCCGGTCCCTCGAAGACGGGGGAACGGCTTTGCGTTACGCCTGCGCCGAGGCCCGGGCCGTGCTGCTCGACGAGGCGGCGGCCCGGCTCGATGTGCCGGTGGCCCAACTCCGGACCGGCAACGGCACCATCTTTACGGTTGACGGCCGCAAGCTTACCTACGCCGAGATCGCCGCGGGTGACCCGGCCAATCAGTCCCCCACTCGGGCCCTCAATCGACCGGCCACCGGCCGGGTGGCGCCCAAGCCCGCCGCCACCCGTACCATTGTCGGCACCTCGGCCCCGCGTCTCGACATTCCGAACAAGATGACCGGCGGCCCGGCCTTTGTGCAGGATCTGCGTCTGCCCGGCATGGTCTTCGGTCGCGTCGTGCGTCCCCCCGGTCCGGGCGCCGGGCTCGAAAATGTCGATATCGACCGGGTCCGCGCCCTGCCGGGAGTACTGGCCGTGGTGCGCGACGGCGATTTTCTCGGGGTGGTGGCGGAGCGGGAGGAGCAGGCGATCAAGGCCCGGGATGTTTTGGCCGGTGTTGCCGGATGGAGCGCCTCCGCCCCTCTGCCGGAGGCCGGACGAATCTATGAGTGGCTCCGGACCCGGCCGGCCGACCGGGCGGTGGTGGCGGAAAAAAGCGATCCCGCCGCCGCGCCGGTTGTCAAACGCCTGGAGGCGACTTTCACCAAGCCCTATCTGGCCCATGCCTCCCTCGGCCCCTCCTGCGCCGTGGCCGAGATGCGGACGGGAAGGTTGCACGTCCGGTCCCATACCCAGGGGGTCTATCCGCTGCGCAACAGCCTGGCCGAGGTGCTGAGGCTCGACCCGGAGGCCGTGGTTGTCGAACACGTCGAGGGGGCCGGCTGTTACGGCCACAACGGCGCCGACGACGCGGCCCTGGATGCGGCGTTGCTGGCCCGCGCCCTGCCGGGCCGGCCGGTTAAGGTGCAGTGGATGCGCGATGACGAATGCGCCTGGGAACCCTTTGGCTCGGCGATGGTGATGCAGCTCTCCGCCGGTCTGGGGGCCGACGGCGCCATTGTCGATTGGCGACACGAGGTCTGGAGCAACGCCCACAGCAGTCGTCCGGGCCGCTCCGGACGGGTCAACCTCCTCGCCGCCTGGCACCTGGCCGAGCCGGCTCCGCCGTATCTGGCCCGGAGCGGCGGCGAAGATCGCAATGCCGTGCCCCTTTACGAGATTCCCAATCTCACCGTGGTCCGCCACCTGGTCCGGGAGATGCCGCTGCGCACCTCGGCCCTGCGCACCCTGGGGGCCTATGCCAATGTTTTTGCCCTGGAATCCTTTATGGACGAACTGGCCCTGGCCGCCGGGGCCGACCCGGTGGATTTCCGGCTCCGCCACCTGCGCGACCCGCGCGGCCGGGCGGTGATCGAAACCGCGGCGACCGAGTCAGGCTGGCGGCCCGGCCTGAAAAGCGACGGTACCCGCGGCCGCGGCTTCGGTTTCGCCCGCTATAAAAATCTGGCCTGCTACGTGGCCTGCGTCGCCGAGGTCGAGGTCGATCGGTCCACCGGCCGGGTGCGGGTGCGCCGGGTGGTCGCCGTTGCCGAGGCGGGGCAGACCGTCAACCCCAACGGGCTGGCCATGCAGATCGAGGGGGGCATTGTCCAGGCCGCGAGTTGGACCCTGAAGGAGGCGGTCGCCTTCGATCGCTCGCGGGTGACGTCGCGCGATTGGGCAAGCTACCCGATCCTCGCCTTTCCGGATGTACCCAAGGTGGAGGTCCACCTGCTGAACCGGCCGGAGGAAAAGTTCCTGGGCAGCGGCGAGGCCTCCTCCGGCCCCGCGGCGGCGGCCATCGCCAATGCGGTGGGCCACGCCCTGGGCCGGCGCTGCCGCGACCTGCCGCTGCTTCCCGAACGGCTGCGGCAGGCGGCCGGGTGAAATCAGGGCAGGATGGTCCAGCTCGGCACGCCGTCCTCCCATTTGTTATGGGTCAGCCGCACCGTGAGGCCGTCGGCCAGGCGCAGGGCGAAGATCTCGCCGTAGGGCTGGGGATTGAAGATAGGGATCAGTGGTTCCTCGTCGTTCAAGCCGCCGCGCTCCGAGGCAAAGACCAGCCACTTGCCGTCCGGGGAGAATTTCGGATGCATGTCGCGGCCGGGGGAATGGGTCACCCTGCGCGGTTCACCTGATTGGCCGTTCGGGCCGATTTCCAGAGTGTGGATCTCGAAATCCCCCTCCACCTCCGAGGTAAAACCGATCCGGTCGCCGGCGGGCGAGAAGGCGGGCATGGTGTCCGTGCCGGCATGACGGGTCAGCCGCACCGGATCGCCGCCGTCGGCATCCCCCTTGGCATCCATGATGTAAATCTCCATGTCGCCATCCTCCCGGTCGCTACGGAAGAGGAGGCGCGAGCCGTCCGGTGAAAAATAGGGAAAACCGTTGCTGGCGCCGGACCCTTCGGTCAGGTTGACGGCGCCGCTGCCGTCGGGCCGGAATTTCCAGATATCCACCCGGGCGCCGACCCCGGCAAAGGTCGGACCCACCGAGCAGGCGATCCAGCGGCCATCCGGGGACCAGACCGGCCCCCAGACCGAACGAAAGGGGTCGGGATGGTGAAACACTCGTCGCAGCCCCTGGCCGTCCGGCTCCGAGACCACGATGCTTTTGAAATGGTCGGCTCCCAGTAGCAGGCCGGAAGCCGGGTCATAGGCCGGGAAGGCGGTTCTGACCCCCCGCAAATCGAGCTGCCGGTCCGGCAGTCGCACCTTGGCCGTATCGTCCACCACGAATGGTCCGGGCACCCCGGTTCCTTCGAGCCGTTTGCCGTCGGCCAGGATAAGCGGCGCTTCCCGGCCGTTGCCCGGGCCGTGGGCGATCAGGCGGCCGTTGGCCTGATCAAAGGCCGGGGCCCAGTAGTCAATGGCCCGGTCGCTCTCCTGGCGCAGATCCGAGCCGTCGGGATTGGCGGAGAAAATGTGCCAACTGCCGTTGTCGCGGCTGGAGAAAGCGATGCGTCCCTCGGGTGCCGGAGCGGGTGAGATCATCTCGGGAAAACTGAAATGGGGAAAGGTGGGTCTCTGGGCCGTGCCGTCGGGGTTCATGGAATAGAGGTGCAGTCCTCCATCGCGCTGGGAGTAAAAGTAGATGCGCTTGCCGTCCGGGGTCCAGGCCGGAGAGCCGTCCCAGCCGGGGGAGTCGGTCAGACGGGTGGGGGACGAGCCGTCCGCCCCCATCACATAGATTTCGCTCGCCCGGTACCGGTCCCGGTCGCTGGCAAAGGCGATGAAGCGGCCGTCCGGCGAAAAGGCGGGGTTGAAATTCCCCGCCCGGCTACTTCGGGTCAGGTTGACGGCCCCCTGGTCGGCCGGGGGACCGTCGGGCCGGAATGGCATGATGAAAATATCCGCCTTGCCGTCCCGGGTGGAGACAAAGGCCATGCTTTTGCCGTCCGGCGAGATCGCCGGGGCGTCTTCCATGGCCGGGCTTTCGGTAAGCGGCCGCGGCACGCCGGGATTGGCGAGCTCCAGCACGAAGAGGTCCGGGTTGCCACGCCGTTCGGAACAGAAAACCACATGACGGCCGTCCGGAGAAAAAGTGGCGTTGTAATCCAGGGCCGGATGGGTGGTGAGGCGGCGGGGCGGCTGTTCGGGTTTCTCGAAGAGATAGAGATCCCAGTTGGCCGGCCGGATGGCGGTGTAGAAGATGGTTTCACCGGCCCCGGCGGAATCGGGCGGCAGCAGGTTGGCTACCGCAAGCAGGCAGACGGAAAACAGAACACGGCGTAACACTTTGCTGGGCATGGAATTCATGTTTTTCCTCCTGGCTTTTGTTCCGACCGGATAAAAAGACCGGATTCCCGCTTGCGCTGGAATGGTCGGGCTGGCCCTTGTTCCTACGCTCCCGCGTGGGAACGAGGACGCTACGAACAAGCTAGGCCGGCCTCTACACGTCTTCCTTCCACATTTTTTTGTCACGGCGTGGCCTTTTCCGGCGAAGCCGGGTCCGTTTCCAGTCGTTCTCGGCGCCTCCGCGCCTCTGCGCGAGAAAAAAATAAAACATGGTTTTTCGCGCAGAGGCGCAGAGGCGCAGAGGAAATCAGGGGAAGGTTCGAACTCGTTGGGATGAGTCCGCGAACCCCGACATGACCAAGGGAAAGGTGGTCGGTTTGAAACTGTTTTTTCCTCGTACCTCACGCATCTCGCACCTTGAACCTGGGTCCGTTTCCAGTTGTTCTCCGTGCCTCCGCGCGAGAAAAACAAAACATGGTTTTTATGGCTCCACCGGGGTAGGGATCAGGACCAGATCGAAAGTCGCGCCGTGCTCCCCGGCCTTCGGGTAGTGTT
>Ga0214472_10001552_pt1 | contig 25487 bp, 22 predicted proteins | sample RVTome_6_FD_207662 | JGI IMG/M metagenome (GOLD analysis project Ga0214472, IMG submission 207662) | Soil microbial communities from uranium-contaminated site in the Upper Colorado River Basin, Wyoming, United States - RVT140D175 | ecosystem: Environmental > Terrestrial > Soil > Contaminated >...
GCGGAAAACGGGCCTTCCGTTAAGCCTTGCGGAACAGGGTCTCGCGGCAGTTGGCCTTGAGCAGCACGTTGTCGGTCATCTCGAGCCCCTCGAACATGCGGTCCACTTCGCGGGGCGTCCACACGCGGCGCCGGTTGGGCCGGGCGGGATACGTCCGGTGCCGGATCGCGTCGTCGGCTTCGACGATGAATCGGGTGTACGAGCGGGTCTCCGACGGCGCAGTCGCAAAGAACCCGTGCAGCACCCCGCCGGCTTTCAGCACGCGCGCGAGCCGCCGCGCGAGCGCCCGGCTGACCGGCGGCTCCAGGTAATCGAACACGTCCCAGCACGCGATCCCGTCCACCGATCGCGGCTCGTCCGGCAGGCGCTTGAGGAGCGCGACCGTGAGCACATCATCGTCGAGCCCGCGCTCCACTTCCTGGTAGAGATCCTGGACCAGCAGCTTGCAGGCGAGCCGTTCGCCGAACAGCGCGACGTTCGAGCCGACGACCGGCCCCAGATCGAGCAGCACCGGCGACGCCTGACGCGCCAGCGTCAACAGGAATTTCGGCAGGACCTTGCTGGCCGCCACCGTCTCCGGGGGTGAGACGTCCGCCGGTCCGGCCGTCTCCGGCTGGACGCCGGGCCGGCTCCCCCACCGGAAGAGTGCTGTCAACGCGGAACCTCGCCGCCGCTCGCGCGACTCATGGCGGCCACACGGACCGCCCCCTAGTGTGTTGACGTCGCCACCGGCGCCGGCGCCGCCGGGATGGCTGCCGCGCCCTTGGCGTCCGGCTTGGCCTCGGCCGGCTTGTTGCCCCGCTGCATGTCGATCGTGCCGCGGAAGTGCGCGCCGTCGGCGATGGCCACGCGCGGCGACGACAGGTCGCCGTCCACCGAGCCCTTGTCGCGGATGTCCACGCGCTCGGTCGCGGTGATGTCGCCGTGGACGTCGCCCTCGACGACGACCACCTTCGCCACGATCTGCGCCTTGACCTTGCCGTTCGGGCCGATGGTGAGCATGTTCTGACGCAGCTCGATCTTGCCCTCGACCTGCCCTTCGACCGTCAGGTCCTCGCTGCCCGTCAGCTCGCCCTTGATGATGACGCTCTTCCCGATGTTCGCGGTATCTTTCATCGGCGTTCGGCTCGCAGTCTCGACCCGCGGCGCGGGCGGTTCAGGTTTCCGTGCCGCCGGCGCCGCCGGAGGCGGCGTCACGGCCTCTTCACGTTTCCACATCGACATGGTTGTACTCCCGGCGCCGGATGGCCAGCGTGCTCACAGGCGGCCGCGCGACCGCCCGAACGACACGTATCGCCCGGTCTATCGGCCGTTCCGGCGCAGGCTGTAGCGCGCGACGGAGCGACCGGGTGCTACGATGGTCGAAACGACCGTGCGAATCTACTTAGACTACAACGCCACGTCGCCTCCGGCGCAGGAAGTGGTGGACCGGGTCGCCCTCCTGATGCGGGAGACCTACGGCAACCCGAGTTCGATCCATGCCTACGGACAGGCGGCCAAGGCGGTGCTCGACGAGGCTCGCGCCGCGGTGGCCCGGCTGATCGGCGCCGAGCCCGGCGAGGTCGTCTTCACCGCCAGCGGCACCGAGGCCGACAATCTGGCGCTGCGGGGCGCCGCCGAGGCCCTCGAGCCGTCAAGCCGGCGCCATATCGTCACGTCGGGCCTCGAGCACGAAGCGGTGCTGACCACTTGCCGCGCGCTCGCGCGCCGCGGCTGGTCCCTGACGGAGCTCCGGACCGGTCCCGACGGCATCGTCACGACGGAGGCGCTCGAGGCCGCGGTGACGCCCGAAACCGGGCTCGTCGCGATCATGCACGCCAACAACGAAATCGGCGTCATTCAACCGATCGCGGAGCTGGCCGCCATCGCGCGCCGGGCCGGCGCCCTTTTCCATACCGATGCCGTCCAGTCGGTCGGCAAGATCCCGGTGTCCGTGCGGTCGCTGGGCGTGGACACGCTGGCGCTCTCCGGTCACAAGTTCGGTGGCCCGAAGGGCACGGGCGCGCTCTGGGTTCGCCGCGGCGTGCGGCTGGTCGCGTCTCTGACGGGTGGTCGGCAGGAGCGCAACCGGCGGGCCGGCACGGAGAACGTCCCCGCCCTGGCCGGCCTCGGCGTCGCCGCCGACCTCGCGGCCGCGCGACTGCCCGAGTCCGGCCCTCGCCTGCGGGCCCTGCGCGACGAGCTGGAGGCCGGTACGCTCGCGTCGGTTCCGGGCACGGCCGTCAACGGCGACCGCGAGCGCCGCGTGCCCAATACGTCGAGCCTCAGCTTCGACGGCATCGAGGCCGAATCGCTGCTCATCGCGCTCGATCTGGAGGGCATCGCCGTCTCGACCGGCTCGGCCTGCTCGTCCGGCTCGCTCGAGCCGTCGCATGTGCTGCGCGCCATGGGCCTCACCGAGACGCGCGCCCGCAACTCCATTCGCTTCAGCCTCGGCCTGGCGACCACCGCCGACGAGATCGCGGCCGTCGTGGCCGTGCTGCCGGCACTCGTCACGAAGCTCCGGCGGCTGGGCCGGACCGCGGCCGCCCTCGGATGAGCAGGCGCACCGTCGTGGCGATGTCTGGCGGCGTAGATTCGTCGGTCGCCGCCAGCCTGCTGGCCGAAGCCGGCCGCGACGTCGTCGGCCTGTCGATGCAGTTGTACGACCAGAGCGATCCGGCCGGGTCGTTCGGCTCGTGCTGCAGCCTCGACGATCTCCACGACGCGCGCCGCGTCGCCCACGCCCTGGGCATCCCGCACTACCTCGTCAACTTCGAGGAGCCGTTCCGCCGGGTCGTGATGGCGGATTTCGTGTCCGAGTACGCGTCCGGCCGCACGCCGATTCCGTGCGTCCACTGCAACGCCGACCTCAAGTTCGCGTCGCTGGTCGAGCGGGCGGCGGCCTTCGACGCGACAGCCGTGGCGACGGGCCACTACGCGCGGGTGACGTTCGACGAGGATTGCCGTCGCTACCGCCTGCTGCGCGGCGTGGACCGCGACAAGGACCAGTCGTACTTCCTCTTCTCGCTCACCCAGGACCAGCTGGCGCACGCGCTCTTCCCGGTCGGCCACCTGACGAAGGCCGAGGTCCGCGCCCACGCGCGCCGCCGGGGCCTCCCGGTCGCCGCGAAGCCGGACAGCCACGAGATCTGTTTCATCCCCGACGGCGACACCGGCGGCTTCGTCGAACGCCATGCCGCGGCGGCGCCGCCCGCGGGCGACATTGTGGATTCGTCAGGCGCGGTGATCGGCCGGCACGCCGGCGTGCACCGGTTTACGGTCGGCCAGCGTCGGCGGCTCGGCGTTTCCACCGGCACGCCGATGTACGTGCTGCGTCTCGAACCGGCGGACGCGCGGGTCGTCGTCGGCCCGCGCGAGGAGCTGGGGCGGGACGCCCTCACCGCCTCCAGTGTCAACTGGATCGCCCGCGCCGCGCCGGCCGCGCCCCTCCGCGTGACCGCGCGCATCCGGCATCGCCATCAGGACGCGCCCGCGACGGTTGAAGCTGGGCCGGGCGGCCGGGCCGAGCTCCGGTTCGATGAGCCGCAACTGGCCGTGACTCCTGGCCAGGCGGTGGTGTTCTACGCCGGAGAAGAGGTCCTGGGCGGCGGCTGGATCGACTGAATGCTAGCCTATCCTTGTTCCTCCCGATCCGAGAAGCTGGGCCGGAGCGAGGCTGCCGCGACCTGCGCGCGCGGCCAATTGGCAGGTTGCTGAAGACCGTATCCGGAACTGGAGCCTGTGTGGAGAGAGCCGTTCAGGTCTTCGCGGCGGTGAGCTTCTTGGTAATCGGGCTCTCGCACGTTCTTCAACCGGCAGCCTGGGTGGAGTTCTTCACCGAGCTCCGCAACCTCGGCCGGCCCGGAGTGTTTGTTGAAGGCTTTCTCAGTTTGAGTTTCGGTGCTGTGATTGTCTCCTTCCACAACGTCTGGTCTGGTCCGCCCGCTGTCTTGACGTTGATCGGTTGGGGCCAGGTATTGAAGGCGCTCTTCCGCTTCGTTGCGCCAGCAGCAAGCCTTCGCCTCTACGAGAAGATCAGGCCGGAGCGGGCGTGGCAGTTTCGAGTGGCAGGTGGATTCGCCCTGGTGCTCTCCGCGTTTTTCGTGTTCTTGGCGGTTCGAAGCGCCGTCACCTGAACCTCGTGCTCGTGCCGCCCGACCAGCCGCGGGCCCGGGTCCTTCGACCGGAAGGGTCGTTCTGGCTGTTTGCGGCCATCGGTGCGTTGGTGGCACGAAGGCACGTCCTCAGTCGTCGCGAAGCGTTCGGGCTGAGATGGACCGACGTCGCAGTCACTCTCCTCGCGGTTGTTGTTGTCCGGCTGATGGCGCGCGGCATCCCATTCGTGCCATGATGCTGACTCATCGTCTCGTGCCATCATGTCGCGGCGGTCGTTCATTCCATGCCCAGGACAAGTCAGAATGAATGGTCCTTGCAGGGGTTCATTCGGAGCGGCAGTGCGCGCTGACGAGTTCCGCCGGATCGCGCTGGGCTTGCGGGACGTCGAGGAGCGCTCGCACATGAACCATCCGGACTTTCGCGCCGGAGGCCGGATCTTCGCGACGTTGCATCCGGATCTGGCGTGGGGGATGGTCGTGCTCACGCCGGATCAACAGCAGCGGTTCGTGCGAGAGCATGCCGGCGTGTTCGTGCCCGAAAAGGGAGCCTGGGGACGGCAAGGCTGCACCGCCGTGCGGCTTGAGGCGGTTGACGAGGAGCAACTTGGTGAAGCGTTGACGCTGGCGCGCCAGAACGCGGTCGCCAAGGGCCCTTCCCGGAGCCGAAAGCCCAGGCCCCGCCGAGGCGTCGCCGGCCACGGATAGGATGACGGGCGCATGGGACTTGCGCGACGACTGTTCGGGCCGAGCCGGACGTCGGTGAATGGCGCACCTGAGACTCAGGTCGCCTCCCGCCGGAACGCGCCCGAATCCTGGGGGGCCCATGACTCGCCGCTTCGCGGCGGCGACCCACTCCTCACCTGCCAGCGTAACCGCTACAGGTCGCGCCGCTGAAAGATCGCCGCCGCCGCGCCGAACCCGGCCAGTGAAACGACCGCGAGCAGCGCGGGATCGGCGGCCGCAACCCCGTCGCGCACGATGTCCTGCGGCCGGTAGTAGGCGAACAGCGTCAGCGGCCGCGCCCAGGCGACGGGCGGCCAGACGCGCGCCAGGAACTCGAGAACGAACGACACCACGATGATGCCGGACGTCCACGCGATCGCGGACCCGGCCTCCCGGCCGAGCGCGCTCGCGAGGAGCGCGACCCCGGCCCAGCTCATGAACAGCAGCCATGCCATCGCGGGCAGCACGACGATCTGGCCGGGCGCCACGCCGAGCGATCGCACGCGGAGGCCGACAGCCATGCCGCCCCAGGCGGCGCCGGCGAGGACGGCCAGCCCCGCCGCAATCGCGAGCCAGGCGGCGAGGGCGTGCGCCCATCGCGGCACGGGCCGCGCGGCCAGCAGATCCATCGTTCCGCGGCCGATTTCGCCGGCGAGCGCGCTCGCGGCGACGCGAATCGTCCAGGCGCTGAGGAGCGCCAGAAAGAACGGGTGGAGGTAGCCGAACGCGAGCACGCCGCGCGGCGACGCCAGCGCCAGCTCGCTGCCCACGAACGAGGCAACCTGCGGGGGCAGGAGCGCCAGCAGGCCGCCGAGGAAGCCGGTCTGGCCCGGCTCGGGCGCTACGCGCGTGATCACAAACTCGAACAGCGCGAGGCCCGCCGCCATCACGAGCAGGGCGAGACGGTGCTGGCGCCAGTGGCGGACGACGAGCGCGCGGGCGCGCCGGTCGATCATCGGTACTGCTCCAGGAACGCGTCCTCGAGGCGTTGCGGCTCGATGAGCAGATCTGCAATCGGCAGCAACGCCACGCGGCCCGCCAGCTCGGTCACGCGATCGACCGCCACGAGCAGCTCCACCCGCGCGGCGGACCGCGCGAGCACGCGTCCGAACTCCGAGAGATCGGCGGCCGCCGACTCGTCTCGAAAGACGACCGTGACGCGGCGCGGCAGCGCGCGCCGGAGGTCCTCGACGCCGCCCACGCTGACAAGCGCGCCGCTTCGCAGCATCGCGACCCGGTGGCACACGCGCTCGACTTCCGGCAGCACGTGCGATGAGAAGAAGATCGTGGCGCCCCGCCGGGCGACGTCGAAGAGCACGTCGTAGAAGGCGACCTGCATCAGCGGGTCGAGCCCCTTGGACGGCTCGTCCAGGAGCACGAGCCTCGGGGCGCACTGCAGCGCCTGCACGATCCCCAGCTTCTGTCGCATGCCATCGGAGTAGGTGCCGACGCGCCGGCCGAGATCCTCGCCGCTGAGCTGCAGCCGATCGACGAGCTCGCCGCGCCACGCGGCTGGCCGGCCCGTCAGATCCGCGAGCAGATCGAGCGTGCGCGCGCCCGTGAGTCCTGGCCAGAGCGCCAGCGTACCGGGCAGGTACCCGACCTCGCGGCGCCAGGCCGATCGGACCGCCGGGTCGTGTCCCAGCACCGTCGCGCGGCCGGACGAGGGCGCGATGAGGCCAAGCAGCAACCGGATGGTGGTCGTCTTGCCGGCGCCGTTCGGGCCGAGGAACCCGAAGATCTCGCCCTCGTCGACCGAGAGCGACAGGCGCTCGAGTGCGCGCACCCGGCCGTAGCGCTTGCTGAGGTCATGCGTCTGAATCGCGACCGGCGCCACGGCGCCAGTGTATACTCCCGCCTGTCGAAGGTCAGAGGCGGCGGATGCCGCCTCTCCTCGCCGGGCGCCCGAGTGTCTACTGCTTGGCGATCAGAATCGAGAACGAGAGATTGAAATCTCCACGATCCTCCAGGAGGGTGCCGCCGCCGTCCGTTCGCGCCAGCTTGGCGACGTTCGCCCCGGACGGGTTGTTCGGCGTGAACTGCCACTGTGAACACGGACTGCTCGAAGACGTGCACGTCACCTTGACGTCGTCCGTGGTCGGGAAGGGCCCGTTAAGGGTTGGGAAGCTCTTGTTCATGAGCAACACGTAGTGGTCAACACCGACGTCGAACGCTATGCGCAAGGGGCAGAGTTTCTCGTCGCCCGCGTTGAACTCCGGCAACTTGTTGCCCGCAACGCTGCACTGCATGAGCGCGCGGAACTTGTAGAGGCCGCTGAGAAGCGGGACGGGGTCCCCGCCGCCGGGCGCGCTGCCGGGAATCGGATCGCCGAAATCGAGATAGACCTTCCGCTTGGACTTGATGAGGGCGTCGAGCACCCAATCCCCAACCGGCTGAATCTCGGATTTCAACGTCTTGCTGCTGACATACGGCCCCAGGCCGTCGCTCTGGATGCGAAAGCCCGCGGCGTTCGCCACCGTCGACGTCACCGGAATCGATGTAGGAGGGGCAGGCGGCTTGGCGGCCGTCCCCGCCTGGGAGCTTGGGGCCACCGGGCTCGTTGGCACAAGCCCTTGCTCCGAGCAGGCGGTTGCGGCGAACACGAGGCCGGCGACGATGAGAACGCGACCGAATCGGTGAACTGGCATGGTTGACGCCTCCCTGGCGCAATTGGCTTGATACCCCTATAACGCGCCCGCCGCCCCCGCCGCACAGATTCCCCACCGTGGCCGTGAAGGCTCCGCTAGAATCACGCCGGCCACGATGACCGAACCCGCTGCCCCTGAGCCGCAATCCGGCCCAGGGCCGACACCCTCCGATGCCGATTCCACGTTCCAGCTCCTCGACCGCGCCCGCGCCGGCGACGCGGCGGCCCTCGACGCGCTCTTCGCGCGGTACCTGAGACCGCTGCAGCACTGGGCGAGCGGCCGGCTCCCGACCTGGGCCCGGAACGCGGCCGATACACACGACCTTGTGCAGGACACCCTGCTCAGTGCGTTTAGGAGGATCGAGAGCTTCGAGCCCCGGCGCGAGGGAGCCTTCCAGGCCTATCTGCGCCAGGCCGTGATGAACAAGATTCGCGACCATATTCGGCGGACCGGGACGCGGCCGGCCACGCAGACGCTCAATGAGGCCGACCATGTGGATGACGAGTCGCCGCTCGAGCGCGCGATTGGGCTCGAGACGTTCGAGTGTTACGAGGCCGCCCTGGCCCGACTGACGGCCGCCGAGCGCGAAGCCGTCATCGGCCGCGTCGAGCTCGGCAACACCTACGAGGAGCTGGCCACGAACCTTGGCAAGCCGTCGGCCAACGCGGCGCGCATGGCGGTGGCTCGCGCCCTGGTGCGACTGGCCGAAGAAATGAAACGTGGACGCGCCCGATAAGCCGACGAGCCTCGCCGCCCGGATCGCGGATGGCAGCGACATCGACTGGGCGGCCGCCCAGTCGGCGACCGGGAGTCCGGACGACCGTGCGCTCGTGGACGAGCTGCGCGCGATTGCCGACATCGCCACGGCCCACCGCGCCCCGTCCGCGTGGCCAGGCCAGCGGCAGCCGCCGACCCGGACCTGGGGGCCGCTCACGATTCTCGAGCCGCTCAGCACGGGCCGGTTCGGCGACGTCTATCTGGCGTGGGACGCGCGGCTCCAGCGGCGTGTCGCGCTCAAGCTCCTGCGCGTGGCCTCGACGTCGCTCGCCTCGCCGACGCGGGCGATCGACGAGGCGCGCCTACTCGCCCGGGTGCGGCACCTGAACGTGCTCACCGTATACGGCGCCGAGTACGTCGACGACCAGGTCGGCATCTGGACGGAGTTCATCGAGGGCCGGACGCTCGCGGCCGAGCTCGCCGAGCGCGGTACGCTCCCTCCGAATGAGGTCATCGAGATCGGCGTCGATCTGTGCCGCGCGCTGTCAGCCGTGCATGACGCGGGCCTGCTCCACCGCGACATCAAGGCGCAGAACGTCATGCGCGAGACCGGCGGGCGCATCGTCCTCATGGACTTCGGTGCGGGTCACGACCTGGCGCTGTCACCGGTTCGCGACGGCGACCTCACGGGCACGCCGCTCTATCTGGCGCCGGAAGTCCTGGCCGGCGTCGCCGCCTCGCCGGCAAGCGACGTGTACGCGCTCGGCGTCCTGCTCTTTCATTCACTGACGGGCACCCATCCGGTCACCGGACGAACGCTCGAGGACGTGCGCGCCGCGCATGGGCGCGGCGTGTCCGCCTCCCTCGGTGAGTTGAGGCCAGATGTCGTTCGGGTCCTTGTCGACGCGGTCGAGCGAGGCATTGCGCGGGCCCCAGAGCAGCGGTTCCGCTCGGCTCGAGACTTCGAGAAGACCCTGCTGTCGTCGCGGCCGGTCGTTGCCGTACCGGGTGCGCCCGAGCAGGGTTCCGCGGGCGGGACTGAGCGCTGGCATCGCGGCCTGATGGCCGCGCTGCTCGGCCTTGCCGTGGTCGCAGGCGCCGTATCGTGGGTCGTGCTCGGCGGCCGGCCTCACCCAGTCACGCCGACTCTGTCGCCGACGAACCCGCCTCCTCAGACTGAACCGCCTGGTCCGAACCCCCTGCCGGAAGTCCCACCGGAGCAGAAGACTGAATCCCCGGTCGTTCGGGACGTCACACCGGCGCCGGTGACATCCGCCCTTCCCGCGCGTGGTCGCTCCGGCGTTCCGTCGCTCACACTAGTGCCTGGTTTCCCGGGACTCATTGGCATCGGCTCGGTGAGCGCTGACGGGCGGTTCGTTTCCCAGTTCGACGCCGCCAGGGCCCTGGTGATTCGCGATCTGGAGACACTTGCCGGCACACGCATTGGCGCAGCGTCGGATGGGCAGGCTGGAACTGTCACATGGTCGAGATTCTCGAGGGATTCGAAACGCGTCGCCTACCAGTGGTATCCGGCGGACGGGCGGGCGCGCCTCGGTGTGGTGGACGTGTCGGGCGAAGCTGGCGTGAAGCCTCAGTGGTACGTCGACGATCCGCAGACCGCGGTATCGCAGGTCCATGACTGGTCGGGCGACGGCCGCGTGCTCGTCAGCCTGGACGTCGCCGGCGGCAAGTCTCAGATGGCCTGGATATCGACGACCGACGGCAGTATCTCGACAGTGCTCGAACACGAGCGCAAGTTCCAGATTCGCCCATATGCGCGTGTGTCGCCCGACGGCCGCTACATCGCCTACGCGGCACGCGAACTCACCGGCGAATCAGTGGACAGTCTGCCGATGCATTTGTACCTGCGGGCTGCCGACGGCAGCAGTCAAGAAGCCATCGTCATGACTGGCGCCCAGAATGCAAATCCCATCTGGTCGCCCGACGGTACGCGGCTCTTCTACACGAGTGACGTCTCGAGCACCGTGGACTTGTGGTCCATTCCAGTCCGCGATGGCCGTCCCAACGGGAACCCACGACTCGTCAAGTCCAACGTCGGCGATGGCCGTGCAATAGACATCACGGCAAACGGCTTCTACTACCACCTGAGGTTTCTTGAAGGCCTCGATCAGGTCTTTGTCGTTGATTTTCCGGACAATCCGAACCGGCAGGCAGAGGTGCCTTTCGCCGACCCCTTCGTGGGGCGCCGCCCCAGGTGGTCGCCGGACGGCCGATCGCTCGTGCTCCTTCGTAGACGTCCGGCGGGGGAGAGCCAGGTAGTCGTTGTGACGCCTCCCGACCGAGCGGAGACGGTCATCGGGTCGAGTGCTTCGGGGCAGCCCCTGCTGTGGCTCGATCCGCGGACGGTGCTTGCGCAGTCCGAAGGGGCTCGGGACCGCCCCGAACCCCGTGTCATTGACGTGCTCACACATCAAGTGACAGCCGGCGGTGCGCTGCCGCCCGGTCTGCCGCGTTCGGCCGCCGCCGCGGTCTCACCGGACGGCCGAACGCTCTACGCGGCCGCAGGGGACCTTGTCACAGAGGCGGGGCGACGCGTCGAGACCCCGTGGAATCGTCTGGTCTCGGTCGACCTCGCGACAGGCGACACAAGGCTGGTCTGGCAGTTTCCCGACGACCTCGTGGCGACACCTTGGAATTGGCTGACGGGAATCGCCCTCAGCCCGGACGGCCGCGACCTTGCTGTCGCGGTTTGTCCAACCGGGGCCAGAAAGACTCGGCTCTTCCGAATTGGCGTGGATGGCACGGGATATCGAGACCTGTACCAGCCCTACGAGGTCCGGGGGGCCCACGGAAAGGTCGCGTGGTCCGCGCGTGGCATCTACATCGGCGAGGTGGTCACGCCGACGGGTCCAGAGGCCTCGTGGCGGGTGATGCTGGTTCATCCAGATACCGGCGGCGCCCAGGTTCTCCTCCGGATCAACGGGTCCGACGCCGAGGCCGAGTTCGATCCACATCCGGATGGTTCTCGAATCGCCTTGAATCCAGGTTCGGCACCTGGTCCGCCGTTCAGCGGACGTGGGGGAGGTCGCCACGAGCTGTGGCAGTTCGACCTCAGGGCTGTGCTGAGCTCTGCTTCGCAGAAGTAAAGCACAGTGAGTATGTTAGTATGCGCATATGAGTAGCAAGCGGTTGCAGGTCCTGGTGCCCGAGAGCCTCGAGCGCCGGATCAAGAAGGCGGCGCAGCGCCGCCGGTTGCCCGCAGGGGCGTTGGGTCCGGGAGGCGATCGAACGTCACCTGGATGACACGCGGCCGGCGGCCGACCCGCTCGACCGGCTCAAGTCCCTGGGGGCGCCCACCGGCGACATCGACCAGATGCTGGCTGAAATCGACTCAGGGCGCGGCTAATGATCTTCGTCGACTCCAACGTCCCGATGTACGTGGCCGGTCGGGATCATCCGCTGCGCGGACCCGCGCAGCGTTTCCTGGAGCGTGCGCGGGCCGGCGACATTGAGATCTGCACGAGCACGGAGGTGCTCCAGGAGATTCTGTATCGCTACGTTGCCCTCAACCGGCGTGACCTGGCCGGTTCGGTGTACGACCTGTTCGTGCAGTCTGTGCCCCATCGTGCATGGCGTCACGCTGGCCGACACCGACCGCGCACGGCGACTGGTCGAAGTCCAGCCGTCCGTCGGTGTGCGTGATGCCCTCCATGCCGCGGTCATGCTGAATCACGATATCGAGACCATCGCGACGTTTGACCGGGGCTTCGATGACATCACGGGCATCCGTCGCGTCCCGCTGACCTGACGCGCCTCCCCTGCCCCCGGTCTGGAAACAAGTGGTGAGCGGCAGGTTGACGAAGCGGACGTCGGCCTCCGGCGTGACCACGAAGGGACGCACGCCGAGCAGCCGGAAGCCTGCGGATTCCAGCGCGGCACGATCCTCAGGACATCGCCACCTTTGGGCAGCCGGCTTTGCGGGCCATCCTGCACGGCTGGCCCCCTGACAACAACCTCGTGTACACGACCGGCCTCGGTGTCCGGCGCCGCTGCTCACGGCGCAACCCGCGGCATCACGACGTGTCCCATGACAGCTATCTGGGTGCGAAGATCCGGGTCGTTTGACGAAGATCGCCGCGCCGATCGAGAGTTCTGGCGCGCCGCATCCGCTGAGGCGCGCATTCAGGCGGTCGAGGAACACGATTCCACGTTCCAGTTCCTCGCCCGCGCCCGCGCCGGCGACCTACCTGCGCCAGGCGGGGGTTCCCGGGCGGAAACGCCGAACGTCGGAGAAGTCGAGGTCCTGAGTGATCAGGAACCGCCGGGCCTGCGCTCGGGCAAGTTCTCGTCGAGCTTGACTCTCGCCGCCTGACGTGCGCCTCGCCGATCGGCAGGTCTTCCTGAGCGGAAGCGGCCGCAAACGCGATGGCGGCGCGGTGTACCACGAAACACAGCCTCGCCACCCACGACCTTGGGGTCCCGGACGATGCGATCCTCGAGGTTGATTGGCATACGCCTACCTGGTCCATTGTAGCCGGCCGCCCCTTGCCCCGCTGACTCAAACGCCGCAGTGCGGAAGCAGGTTCTTGACCTAGAATCACGCGGGCCCCCAATGACCGAATCCGTACGCCCGGAGCCGCAACCCGGCTCCGGACCGGCACCCATCGACGCCGATTCCACGTTCCAGCTCCTCGACCGCGCCCGCGCCGGCGACGCGGAGGCCCTCGACGCGCTCTTCGCGCGGTACCTGAGACCGCTCCAGCATTGGACGAGCGGCCGGCTGCCGGTCTGGGCCCGCAACGCGGCCGATACCCACGACCACGTGCAGGACACCCTGCTCAGTGCGTTTAGAAGGATCGAGAGCTTCGAGCCCAGGCGCGAGGGAGCCTTCCAGGCCTATCTGCGCCAGGCCGTGATGAACAAGATTCGCGACCACATCCGGCGGACGGGGACCCGGCCGGCCACCCAGACGCTCGATGAGGCCGACCATGTGGATGACGAGTCGCCACTCGAGCGCGCGATTGGGCTCGAGACGTTCGAAGGCTACGAGGCCGCGCTCGCGCGGCTGACTCCCGCCGAGCGCGAGCCCATCATCGGCCGCGTCGAGCTCGGGAACACGTATGAGGAACTGGCCGCGAACCTTGGCAAGCCGTCGGCCAACGCGGCGCGCATGACCGTGGCCCGGGCCCTGATCCGACTGGCCGAAGAGATGAGACGTGGACGCGCCCGATAAGAAGACGAGCTTGGCCGCCCGCATCGCCGACGGCAGCGACATCGACTGGGCGGCCGCTCAGTCGGCGACGGGCAGTCCGGACGACCGCGCGCTCATGGATGAGCTGCGCGCGATTGCCGGCATCGCGACGGCCCACCGTGCGCCGTCCACCTGGCCAGCCCAGGGGCAGCCACCGACCGGGACCTGGGGCCCACTCACGATTCTCGAGCCGCTCGGCACGGGCCGGTTCGGCGACGTCTATCTGGCGTGGGACGCACGGCTCCAGCGACGTGTGGCGCTCAAACTCCTCCGCGTCGCCTCGTCGTCGCGCGGCTCGCCGACGCGCGCGATCGACGAAGCCCGGCTCCTCGCCCGCGTCCGGCACCCGAACGTGCTCACGGTCTACGGCGCCGAATACCTCAAAGACCAGGTGGGTATCTGGACGGAGTTCATCGAGGGCCGGACGCTCGCGGCCCAACTCGCCGAAAACGGTCCCCTCGATGTGGATGAGGTTGTCGATATTGGCGTGGACCTCTGCCGGGCGCTGTCGGCCGTGCACGACGCCGGCCTGCTCCATCGCGACATCAAGGCGCAGAACGTCATGCGCGAAACCGGCGGGCGCATCGTCCTCATGGACTTCGGCGCCGGTTACGACCTGGCGCTCGCCCCCGCCCGCGACGGCGACCTCACGGGCACGCCGCTCTATCTCGCGCCGGAGGTTCTGGCGGGTGGCGCCGCGTCACCGGCGACAGACGTGTACGCGCTCGGCGTGCTGCTCTTTCATCTGTTGACGGGTACCCATCCGGTTGCGGGCCGCACGCTCGAGGACGTCCGCGCTGGCCATGAGTGCGGCGAGCGGCGACACCTGCGCGACGTGCGGGCCGACCTGCCGGCGCGCCTGACGGAGGTCATCGAACGGGCACTCGAGACGGATCCAGGGCGGCGGTATGCCAGTGCTGGCGCTATGGGCGCTGGGTTAGCGGGCACGCGGACGCCGGCATGGTTGAAGCGGAACAGGTGGGCCGCCGCAGGTCTGTTCATTCTACTCGCTGCGGCTGGCGTCGCCATGTGGCGAGGCGGCGTCTGGCCTGGCGCCGGCATCCCGTTCGAACAGCGCGACTCGATCCTGATCGCCGCATTCGAGAACGCCACGGGTGAGCCGCAGTTGGATCGAGTCGTCGAAGCCGCACTTCACCACGAGCTCGTCAACTCTCGATTCGTGACCGTCGTCGGGCAGAACCGCATCGACGAAACCCTCAGGCTCATGCAAAGGCCCCTCGACACCGTCCTCAGCCTGCCCGTCGCGCATGAGGTGGCGGAGCGCGACGGCGCGGTTCGAATGATCGTGAGCGGCCAGATCAACAAGATTGGCGCGAGCTACGTTGTCACGGCCGGCCTCATCGCGCCGGCAGACGGCCGGCCGGCGGCGAGCGTGCAGGAGGATGCGATCGAGATCGGTGAGCTGCCGGCGGCGCTGCGCCGGCTCTCGAATCGACTCCGAGCGGCGCTCGGCGAGGCACGTGGAGAGATACGCGCGAGCGACGTTCGACTCGAGAGGGTCACGACGCCCTCGCCATTGGCTCTCACGTTCTACACCGACTCGTACGCACGTGGCCTCCGCGGCCAGTGGTCAGAAGCACTCGAGCGCGTCCAACTGGCCTTGGACGCCGATTCGGAATTCGCCTCGGCTCACATCTGGCTGGCGTGGTGCCTGCTGAACACCCGCCAGCAAGGGTTCACTCCTGAGGTCGCGGCAGCGGCGGAGCGCGCCGTCGCCCTTGCCGCTCACGCAACCGACTGGGAACGGTACTGGATCGAGGGTAGCGCGCTGGTCATGGCAGATGACCCCACCCGGCGACCAGAGACAGTTACGAAGTACAAGGCTCTACTCGACCTCCAGCCGACCCACTATTGGGGACTGGGCAACCTCATGACGGCCTTACGTTGGCAAAAGCGAGCCAGCGAAGCCGTGCCGTACGCGCTGGCGGCCGTCAAGCTCGAACCGAACAGCCAGAGACTGAACATGCGGACATTCGGGCTGTTGCAGGAAGTGTGCGACGTTGAGCGGGCGCAATTCTTCTTCGATCGCGTGCGCGAACTCGAGCGCGTCAACAATGCCACCATCTCGATGGGTGTCATACAGTTTCCAGCTGTTGCCGCGTATTGCCGCGGTGACATCGCCTCAACTGTGGCCGAGCTCGACGCGTTGGCAGCATCGCTGCCGGGTCTCACCGGCACGCGTATGCTCCACCGGAATACGAGCACGATGCTGAAGGAGTGGTACCTGGGTCTTGGAAGGCCACGGACCGCCGTCAGAGTCGCCGAAGAGGTTGACGTGGCGGACGCCAGAGAGCTCTGGCTGGCGAGCATCGCCTTCTTCGGCGACGATCTCGGAGGCCTCCAACAACACATGGCGCGCGTCCGACTCGACGATGCCACTCAGAAAGCGGCTTTCGATCGTGGCTGGATGACATTCTCGAAGCTCGAGGGACTGATCTACCTGTTGAAACTTGGCGACGTGCGCGTGGTCGAAACTCAGCGCGCGAAATTCAACGCGCCGCCACAAACGCAGACATACAGCGCCGTGAACGACGCCTTTCAGGGTTGCATCAGCCTGGAACATGGCGACATCGATCGGGCCATCGCCCTCCTGACGAGCGCCAGAACTCAGGCCGTCGTTCGGCCGGGCTGGGACGATGACTGTCTGGCTGAGGCATGGGTGCGCCACGGCAATATCGCCAAAGCGGTGGAGACGCTTCAGTTCTGGGAGTCCGGACAGTCTCCGATGCCGCCGCCAAGCGCCTACAGAACCCGTCACCAGATGAGATTGGCCGAGCTGTACTTCGCCGACGGGCGCGACGAGGCCGCGCGAGAGCTCGTCGATCGCGTCGCGCTGACGTTGTCTCAGGCCGAGCCGGGCTTTCCGCTGGTCGAACGTGTCCGGCGGCTGCAGGAAGCGCTTCGTCCCGGCCAGGCCGCCGCGACGTCACGGTGACCGCCGCAGGCGGAGCTTCCGATCTGTCGCCACGACGAGACAACCAGTCCAACTGGTGGTGCCCTCCGACCAGAAGAGCAATTGGCCGTCATGTCGCTCCAGACAGCGCCAATGCTTCCTCTCCCTATCGACTAAGGTTAGTGCCCTTCCTGCTCGAGGAACCGCTCGGCGTCCAGCGCAGCCATGCAGCCTGAGCCGGCCGCGGTGATCGCCTGCCGGTAGACGTGATCCTGCACGTCGCCGCACGCGAACACGCCGGGCACGTTGGTGCGCGCGCCGCCCGTCGTGACCAGGTACCCGGCCTTGTCCATCTCGACCTGCCCCTTGAACAGCAGCGTGTTGGGCGTGTGGCCGATGGCCACGAACAGCCCCTCGACCTCCAGCGTCTTCACGTCCCCGGTCTTGAGGTGGCGTACCTGGATGCCGGACACGACGCCGTGTTCCGGGTCCAGCACGTCGATGACCTCGGAGTCCCATTCGAACGCGATCTTCGGGTTGGCAAACGCCTTGTCCTGCATGACCTTCGACGCGCGCAGCGTGTCGCGCCGATGAACGACCGTCACCTTCGTCGCGAACCGAGTCAGGAAGGTGGCTTCCTCCATGGCGGAGTCGCCGCCGCCGACCACCGCGATCGGCTTTCCCCTGAAGAAGAAGCCATCGCACGTCGCGCAGGTGGACACGCCGTGGCCCATGAGCGCGCGCTCGGCCGGCAGCCCGATGAGCCTGGCCGAGGCGCCGGTCGCGATGATCAGCGCGCGCGCCGTCAGCCTCGCGTCGGCCGTCGCGATCGTGAACGGGCGGCGCGACAGATCCACCTCGGTGACGTTGCCCTGGATTAGCTCGGCGCCGAAGCGCGCGGCCTGCGCGCGCATGGCGGCCATCAGGTCGGGCCCCATGATGCCGTCCGCGAAGCCCGGGAAGTTCTCGACCGCGGTCGTCAGCATCAGCTGGCCGCCCGCTTCGAGCCCCTCGATCAGCGTTGGCTTCAGGTTGGCCCGCGCCGCATAGAGCGCGGCCGTCAGGCCGGCCGGCCCCGAGCCGATGATGACGACGTCGCGCGGATCCGACATGGGCGGGCGAAAGACGGGCGCGGGGGTTCAGACGTGCGGATCGACGAGCTGGGCGAGCGAGCCCTTGTCGACGAGCCCGACGACCTGGTCCACGATCTGGCCGTCCTTGAAGAGGATCACCGTCGGAATGCCGCGAACCATGTACTTCATCGTGATGGCGGGGTTGTCGTCCACGTTGAGCTTGCCCACGGTCACCTTGCCCACGTAATCGCCCGCGAACGCCTTGATGGCCGGCTCCATGGCTCGGCACGGCCCGCACCACTCCGCCCAGAAGTCCACGAGCACCGGCTGCGACGCCTTGAGCACGTCCGTTTCGAAGTTCGCGTCCGTAAAAGTCTGAATCCCATCTGCCATATCTTTCCGCTCCGCCTTTCTCGAAACCGGCCCCGCCGCCGCGGCCGGCGCACGTGCCTGCTTATTCGATGCGCGTGACCCCGCGTTCGTGTCGCGCCCGCCGATACACTTTGACATACTCCCGCGCCCGGGAGCGCCACGAATGGTCCTCGGACATGCCCTGACGCATCAGCCGCTGCCAGGCCGCGCGGTCTCCGTACAGCCGGAGCGCCTGGCGCAGCGTGCGCACGAGCGCCTCGGGCGTGGCCTCGCGGAACTTGAAGCCGTTCGCGCTGCGGGCCCGGGCGGTGTACGGCTGGATGGTGTCGTCGAGTCCGCCCGTCGCCCGGACGACGGGCACCGAGCCGTAGCGCAAGCTGTACATCTGGTTCAGGCCGCACGGCTCGAACTTCGACGGCATCAGGAACAGATCCGACCCGGCCTCGACCAGATGCGCGAGGCCCTCGTCGAATCCGACGAGCACGCCCACTCGCGTCGGATGGATCGACGCCAGATGCTGCAGCCACCGCTCGTACCGCGCTTCACCCGTGCCGAGCACGATCCAGGTGGCGTCCAGGCCGAGCAGCATCGGGCTCGCCGCCTTGATCAGGTCAATCCCCTTCTGCTCGACCAGGCGGCCCACCATCCCGACGACCGGCCGCGCCAGGGCATCGTCGCCCACCGGCAGCCCGAAGCGCTCGAGCAGGGCCCGCTTGCATGCCATCTTGCCGTCGAGGTCGGCGGCGGAGTAGGTCGCCGGCAGATGCGAGTCGCGCCGCGGATCCCAGGTGCGCTCGTCGATCCCGTTGAGGATGCCGACGTACCGGTCGCCCCGCGCCGCCAGTACGCCTTCGAGCCCGCAGCCGAATGCCACCGTCAGCGTTTCCTGGCGGTAGCCGCGGCTCACGGTCGTCACACAGTCGGCGCAGGTGATGCCCGCCTTCAGGTAGCTGAGCTGGCCCCAGAACTCGCCGGTGTCCATCGTGAACACGCTCCACGGCAGGCCGAGCGCCGGGACCGTGTCGCGCGGAAAGAGCCCCTGGTACGCGAGATTGTGGATGGTGAAGACGCGACCGGCCCGGGCGGCGCGCGGAAACCGCTGCGGGGCGATCTCGAGCAGCGTCGAAACCAGTCCCGCCTGCCAGTCGTGACTGTGGATGACGTCGCAGGGGCCGGCCTCGTCGGCCTCCGCGAAGCCCAGCGCGGCGCCGGCGAGCACCGCAAACCGCTCGGCGTTGTCGGCGTAGTCATGGCCGCCTTCGCCGTAGAGCGCCGCGCGATCGAAATGGGCGGGCGATCCGACGAACACGACGCGGTGACGCGGCGCCAGCTGCACCGCCTGCAGCGTCACCTCCACCCGGAGGCTTCCGAGCTCGACACGCTGCGTCGTCACCGGCCCCTCCGGCGGTGACGAGCCGCGGTAGGCGGGCACGACGACGGTCACCTGGTGACCCAGCTCGGCCAGCGCCGGCGGCAGGCCGCCGAGCACGTCCGCGAGGCCGCCCGTCTTCGAGAATGGCGAGACCTCCGAGGCAACCATCATCACGCGGAGCGCCGGCGCGCGGCCGGCCAGGCGCCGGCCCCCTGCAGGCCTGACGGAGTGCATCACAATCGATCAGTCTAACAGGCGGGACGGGGAATCGGAGAATCGGGGAATCGGGGAATCGGGGGAAGCTAGCCGCCGTCGAGGCCCTGCGTGCGCGCGACGACCCACTTGAACAGATGCCGCGCTTCGGCGAACCGGAGATTGCTGTTGGCCGCGCCGAGCACGACGACGGCCACCTGCGGCCCGCCTGGAACCTGAACGAGCGTGGCCAGGCAGTACCCGGCCTTGCGGATGAACCCGGTCTTCCCGCCGAGCACAGCCACGTCGCTGCCCAGCAGTCGGTTGGTGCTTCTGACGGTGAACGTCCGGCGGCTCGTGCGGCCCTGATAGGTCGGCATCTGCATGATCCGCGACAGCCGCTCGTCGGAGGCCGCGTAGGCGACCAGCTGCGAGATGTCGTAGGCCGATGAGACGTTGCGGGAGTCGAGACCGGACGGATCCGCGAAATGCGTGTTGGTCAGCCCGAGGCTGGTGGCCGTCGTGTTCATGCGCGCCAGGAAGGCCGCCGTTCCGCCCTCCGACGTGCGCGCCAGCACGCGCGCCGCCGCATTGTCGGACGCGATGAGCGTCAGGTGCAGCAGGTCGCCGTGCGAGATCCGTTCGCCGGCCTTCAGGTACGTGACCGACGCCCCGCGCGTGTCGGCGCGGGTCACCGCCACCTGCTGCGAGAAGTCAGGCGAATCGGCCAGGAACGTGACCGCCGTCATGAGCTTGGTCAGGCTCGCGATCGACCGCTGATCGTGCATGTTCTCTTCCCAGAGCACGGCGCCAGTCTGCGGGTCGTAGATAATCGCGGCCGCGGCCCGTACGTGCGGGACGACGTTGCCGAGCAGGTCGCGCTTGTAGACGGGAGTCGAGGCCGACTGTGCGGCCAGGCCGGCGCCCCACGAGACGAACAGACCGGCAACTATCAGCACCCGCACGGACCGCGAAACTGCGTGCACGAATCCTCCGTCGGCCGGCTGGACTCGATCCCGGCCGGAGCCTGGGCAAAAGTGCGGCGATGGTACCATCCAAGTCCTTGCTGCGCAACGGCTGCGACATCCTCTATATCGACCGGCGGGCGGGCTGGCCGCACCCCTGGTCGCGCCGGAACGCCAGCCAGAGAGGCCTCCATGCCCGATCAACCCCCCGCGCTCGGCGCCGTCGAGTACGCCGCACTTCGGGCGACCGTCCGGGAACGGGGCACGCTGCGCCTGGTCGTAATCGCCCTGACATTTGTGTCATGGGGAGGGCTCGTCCTCTTCGCGACCGCCATCGGAACCTCGCCCGGCCTCGCGGTCGTGCCCCTCGTGGCGCTCGCGGCCGGTTTCGAGGTGGTGTTTGCCGCGCACAAAGGCGTCGAGCGGATCGGCCGCTACCTGCAGGTCCGCTATGAGACGCCGCCGCCAGGCTCCCCGGGGTGGCCCGCCTGGGAGACGATGGCGATGGACCTGGGCAGACAGGCACCTGGACTTGGGTCGGCGCCGCTCGCATGGCCGCTGTTCCTTATCGCGGCTGCGATCAATGCCGTGACGCCGTGGCTCCAGGCGACGGAGGGGCTCGGCCAGTGGAGCGGGGCGGTACTCGGTCTCGAGGCTCTCGCCCACGTCGCCTTCGCGGCCCGCGTCCTCGGAGCGCGAGCGTTCGCCGCGTCGCAACGCGAACGCGACCTGGTGGCGATCTCAGCCTGGCTCCCGTCGCGCTCCGACCGGTGAGTGGACCTTCCGATCCAAGTTGTTGGTGTCAGGAATCCAACGGGCCATGCAGTTCTGACGCTGACCAGCGAGAGCCGCCAGGAACCGTGTGGCACGTTACGCGGATTCCCGCCGAAATCAGTCTGCTTCCAGGCGGACCATGAGCGCGCCTGTCTGCGCCGAACCGGGCCTGATTCTTGCATGACGAACTTTCCGGAAAGGAACAGATGAGTCTCGTCAAGCTCCTCGGGTTCACGACGCTCGGGTGCGGGTGCGTCTCCGGACGCTACCGGGAGGTAGGCACAAATCGGGAAGTGACCTACATCGAGGAGAAGGGGTCGTCCTGCAGGCACGACGGCCACCTCCGCAACCAGCCGCTCAGCGCCGACCGCGTGGCCCACGGGTTCCGGTCAGCCGGCGCGGTCCGCGCGTCCTAGCCGGCCCTCCCGTCCCGCCCACACCCTCAAGGGTGCCGGGTCGCCCTGTACTCTCATCCCCGATCGGCCGAAACACCCAGTCGTATGGGCCTGGCACTTGTCTCCCCCGGGTCGGCTCGCCCTCGCTACGACTTCACGGTCGGACGGTCGCGCGTGCGGCTGTACCACGGCGACTGCGTCTCCGTCCTCCCGCGCCTCGAGCCCGGCTCGATCGGCCTGGTGGTCACGTCGCCGCCCTACAACCTCGGCATCAAGTACCGGAGCTACCGGGATGACCTGCCCCGGTCGGAGTACCTCGGCTGGACCGACCGCTGGATTCGCGCCGTCCAGCGTGTAACGCGCGACGACGCGTCGTTCTTCCTGAACGTCGGCGCCAAGCCCACCGATCCCTGGATTCCGCTCGAAGTCGCACAGGTCGCGCGCAAGCACTTCAAGCTGCAGAACACGATTCACTGGGTGAAGGCCATTGCGATCGATCGGGCCCAGGCGCGGGCGCGCGGCCTCGACCGCGACGTGGCCGTCGGCCACTACAAGCCGATCAACAGCGACCGCTTCGTCAACGACTGCCACGAGTACATCTTTCACTTTTCCCCGGCCGGCCGGACGGCACTCGACCGCCGCGCGGTGGGCGTACCGTACCAGGATCGGTCGAATATCAAGCGCTGGGCCAGCGCCGGCGACGGCCTGCGCTGCCGCGGCAACACCTGGTTCATTCCGTACGAGACGATTCAGAGCCGCGACCGGGACCGGCCGCACCCGGCGTCATTCCCGCCGAAGGTGCCCGAGCAGTGCATCCGCCTGCACGGCATCGAGCGGGCGGGCACCGTGCTGGATCCCTTCCTGGGCCTGGGGACGACGGCGGTGGCCGCCGTCAAGCTCGGCCTCGACTTCGTCGGCATCGAGCTCGACGACGCCTACCTGCGCGAAGCCGTGAAGCGGATCCGCGGCGCCGGCTAGCGGCGCCGCGGCCGTTCGATCGTGTATTCCGGTTTGTACTGCAGGTCGACGTCGGGCCGGCCCGGCACCTTGATCTCGACGACGCGCCGGATGCGCAACGGGTCCGGGTTCGTGCTGGTGTAGCCGATGATGTAGTAGTCGCTCGTCTCGGCGTCGATCCGCTGCAGGCCCCGCCGGAAGTCGTTGGTGTTGACGATCGCGAACCCGCCGGTTTCCTCCGCCAGAATCTGGAGCGAGCTGACCGTGGTCGTGATCCAGTCGCGCCACTCCCCCTGCGTCAGCGTGTTGTCGAGCGTCGGGCCGGCGTCGAGCCCGCGCGGGTCGATCGTGTAGAAGACCACGTTGGCGCGGCGCGCCGCGCGCGTGAGCTCCGCGATCTGCGCGACCAGGTCGGTCTCGGCGAATTGCTGGCCGCTCGACTCGAACGGGTTCTCCCAGCGCGACTCCACGGGCGGGCTGACGACGCCGCTATCCGGATCGGGCTGGGTCTCGCCGCCGTCAGCGCGCATCCATTCGTACTGTTCCTTGGCCTGCTTGTAGCGCGAGTCGCGGAACGGGTTGAACGAGTAGCCGCTGCTCACGTACAGGAACGACTTCCGGCGGTCGTTGACCTTGGCGGCCTGCGCGAGGATGTCGTACGCCGTCCGGAACGCGACGTTCGCGTTGTAGCGCAGCTTGGCCATGCCTTCGGACGACTCGGGCATCGCCAGCACGTCCTTGGGCGTGTCGGCGCTGCCCATCACCTTCCTGATCGCCTCGTTGAAGCGGCGATGGCTGTAGTCGTACGTCAGATCGGTGGAAATCGACGAAAAGCCGGTCGAGACGAGGCCGATGAGGTCGTTCTCGTGCACGACTTCGTCGCGGATCTGCTCGAGCACCTTGCGCGCCCGGATCGAATCGGCGGGCTGCAGGTGCATGTCGTCGATGAAGACGATGAAAATCCGGCCGGACACGTCGGCCGGCCGGCGCGCCGCCGGCACGATGAGCCCCTCGACCGGCGGGCGCACGGCGCGCGGCGTCAGGTCGCCCATGGCGCGGCCGCCGATGATCGGCTCGAAGTGTTCGATCGTCTGGAGCACGCCGTCCTCGAAGACCTGGAAGTCCTCGGGGCGCAAGTCCGGCACGAACTGCCCCCGCGAGTCGCGGGCCCGGACGTCCGTGGAGACGTAGTCGATGCCGCTACGGAACGTCGGTTGTTGTCGCTGCTCCTGCGGCGGGCGGGTCTGGCCCGACACCATCGCCGTCGCCAGCAGCATCGGCAACCCGATCCGCAGCAGAGAGCTGCCTGTCGCCTGCATTCCTGCCTCCGTCGTCTTCCATTATCGCAGAGTCCGCCCCGGTGCCCGGTTCGGCCTGCGGTTTGCGGCCGCGCCCGCCCCGACGGCCCCGACGGCGGCCCGGCAACTCGTCGGCGATGGCGTCGAGGTCGGCGTCGAAGGTGACGGCCTTCTCGCGCACCGCCGTCTCGTCGGCCCACTCATCAGGGTTGAGACGCTCGGCCCGCTCCGAGAGTTGGTCCCGGTCTTCCGGCGTCCGCGCCCGCCGGGCGATGCGCTGCCGGGTCTCCGAAAACCGCCGCCGAAGGCGTCCCGCCTCGGCGGCCCCCAGCACCCGCCCCAGCAGGCTCTGATCCTCGACCACCACCTCGACCGGTTGGACGGCCGGCGTCTCGGCGCGGCCGCCCGGCGTCCGCCGCCCGGACGCCGGTCCCGGCCAGCGGGCGGGCGGGCGCTGTTCGGGGCGCGACTCACCGCGTTCCCGCAGCAGCGCGGGCCAGTCGAACGCCAGGTCCGGGTGCATGTGCTCGAGCGCTTCGACAACTTCCTCGTCGAGCGCGCGACGCCCGACCTGCAGGTTGGATGGCGAGCGGAAGAAATACAGCACGCGCGTCTGCTGCGCCCCCTGCGGGGACCGATACGCGTGCATCACGAACGTGCTCTCGTAACCTCGTTTGTCGCGGTTGTAGCGGATGAACGGCACGCTGCCCCTTTGCCCTCTTCCCTCTGCCCTCTTCCCTCTTTACGTCTTCTTCGCCGCCTTCTTCGGCTTCGCCGCCGCGCTGCGCGATGGGGCCCTGGCCACGGGCTTCCGGGCCGCCGTGCCCGCCGGCTTCTTCGCGGCGGCTTTGGCGGGCGTCTTCTTCGCCGTCCTCCTGGCAGCAGCCTGCTTCTTCGTCGTCGCCGCCTTGCGTCCGGCCTTCTTTGCCGCATCGACGGTGCCGCCGGGCGCCGACGTGTCGTGCATCATGCGGACGAAGTCGAATCCGTCATGCGTCGCGCGATACGTCCAGAGCTCCGTCACGCGCGCGCGGTGGGCGTCGCAGAGCCGCCGCGCCACCTCGAACGCCTGCATCGGTACGTACAGGTGAAACGGCACGCGAGCCTTGGCGAAGTGGACCCACTGCGCCATCGCCTCGAGGTGGTTGACCGACTCGGCGCTTTCGACTTCGACGATCCCGACCGTCTTCTTCCCGTCCGTCAGGACCAGATCCGGATAGAACGTGTTGGTCCCGAGCTTGACCGGTGCGACCTGCTCGTCGCCGACGTTGATGGCCAGTTCACCCTTGCGCTTGTATTTGGTCTGCAGAAACCGGATCAGGCGGTCGTGCTCGAGCTGCTCGCGCACAGGGCGCACGAAGATGGGCGACACTCAGCCTCCCCCGGAATCTGGGTCTGATGCCCGAATCCCGCCAAAACCCCCACCGGGCAGCGAGATACAGCGCCGTGTATCCTAACATTTTCCGGCCGGTGCCATAATCCGGAAGCGTGGCGCGGATCCTCATCGTGGACGACGACCCCGTGGTGAGCCTGACCCTCTCGCGGATGCTGGAGTGGGCCGGCCATGTGGTGGCCCGCGCCGAGTCGGCGCGAGCCGGGCTCGACCACATCGAGCGCGAGCCGCCGGACGCCGTGCTGCTCGACATGCGCATGCCCGGCATGGGCGGCCTGGAGTTCCTCCGGGAGTTGCGCGCGTCACCCACGAGCGCCCGCCTCCCGGTCGGGATCGTGACTGGAGACTACTTCATGGACGAGAAGGTCCTGTCGGAGCTGGCGGC
>Ga0214472_10001553_pt1 | contig 25482 bp, 30 predicted proteins | sample RVTome_6_FD_207662 | JGI IMG/M metagenome (GOLD analysis project Ga0214472, IMG submission 207662) | Soil microbial communities from uranium-contaminated site in the Upper Colorado River Basin, Wyoming, United States - RVT140D175 | ecosystem: Environmental > Terrestrial > Soil > Contaminated >...
GCCGGCCACCCCTGTCAAGCCCATCGGCCCGCCAGGTCGCCGGCTGAACGTCACGTAGTCCACGTGACGTTCACAGGCCCTTTTGACCCCGCCAGGGGCCTCTGAGCGTCACGTTGCCAACGTGAATGTCGACGTCGAATCCGTTCACCCGCTTCACCCCCGCCCGCCGCGTGCCCACGCTTTGCAAGAGCAATAAGCCGCGGCGGGCGGGGCCTTTAGGTCTCGGCGGGCCTTTGGGATTTTGCGGCCCAGGCGCGGCGGAGTCGGCGGTCAGGGGAAAAACTTGGATTTTCCTGTCGGCATGAGGTGTCGGCCGGTGGATCTTGGGGGGGGCGGCGATGCGGAAGCTCACGTGTCAGCAGTGCGGCGGGACGATGCGGAAGGCGCGGCTGCAACAAACAGGGTGCAGCACGTCCCTCGTGGCGATCGTTCAGCTGATCTTGATAGTGGCAGGCGTCGGCCTGCTCTTTGTGTTCCCGGTCGGCACCGCCGCGGGGGCCCCGACGATCCTGCTTGGCGTCTTACTCGGGCGCACGCGGGGCCGACGGGCTTGGCGTTGCTCGCGTTGCACGTTCGTGATCGAGCGCGGCTGATTTCATCGCAGGCGCCGCGGACGCGCCCTCCCGAGTGAGCGGCGCAGGCGCCTCGCGGCGGAGGGCTCCGCGGCGGTCGCCATCATGGCTTCGACGCCGGCGGTGCTCAGCAGCTGCGCGTTCTCGTCGGCGACCATGACGAGCTCGACGTTGGGCACTTGGCCGTAGTCCGCCGAGCCGATCCGCACGCTCGTGCGGGCGCCCGCCATCGCCGCAGCGGCGCTGTCGGACTTCAGGCCGGTCTCGTCGTAGCCGCCGGCGGCACACCACAGGTGCGTGGTCGTGCCGTCGGACCCGACGGCGATCCAGAGCTGGTCGTCGTGCCGGACGTAGACGTCGGCGACGACCAGCGGGGAGTTCAGTTCCTCCACGCCATCCCGGAACACCCGCGCGAGCACCTGCGCGTTGGACGGGTCGTAGACGACCTCGACGTAGTTGTCCGTGTCCCGGTACACCGTGGCCAAGACGACGGTGCGCGCCGACGTGAAGTCGAGGCCCGTCACCGGCATGAACATCTCGATGCCGACGGTCCACGCGTCGCCGCTGGCCGGGGACAGCGGGACCTCGACCTGGATGTTCGAGCCGGAGGTGCCCGGCTCGAGCAAGTACGGGCACTCGCCCTCGGAGGTGTACCAGCCCTGGTACAGCAGGTGGTAGTCGCAGAGCGGCTTATTGGTGCCGCTGCTCTGGCTGTAGAGTCGCACCAGCGGCTGGTAGGGGCTCTGATCGAACGCGCCGGCGTTGACGTACACCGGGAGCAGCCGCCAACCGGTGTCGTGGATGCCCGCGACGCCCAGGATGTAGCTCGAGTCGCCCGCGCCTTGCGGCAACGTCTCGGACGTCAGTCGCAGCGGGATCCCGGCGGCGGAGTTGGCCTGCACGAACAGGATCTCCCAGACGGCGGCGCTCGCGCCCACCGTCGCCGCGGGCGTGGCGCGCCAGTTGGCGATCTGCTCGCTGACCTGGTCGGCGACGACTCGGTGGACGGTGCCCTCGGGGTCCGGCGACGCGACGGCGACCTCGGTGAACGTGCCGCCCGGCGTGCCGATCGCGTTGAACCCGTCCAGGACATTGGCGCCGCCCGGGGCCACGACCAGGCCGCGGACCGGTTCCACGGCCGGCGCGTGCGCCTCGTAGATGCTGCCACCGGTGCCCTTGGGGATCATGAGGATCCGATGCCCGTAGAGGAACACGAAGGAGCTCACCCCACTCGTGCTGGGCCACAGTGCGACCGCGGCGAAATGCTCGTCGTCGTCCGCGTAGAGCACGCGCGCCAGCTGCGTCACGAAGCCGATGGGTCCGGCCGGGGCGGCGCAGCGGACGCTTCTGGCCGACCACTCCGGCGCGGGCTTGTTGGACGGGAACGCGTTGACGTCCTCCGTTGCGACGGCCTGGGGGAAGTCGCCGAGCGACTTCTTGTAGCTGATCGCGCCATCGCCGGCGACGGTCATGACGGCGCCGTAGCTGACCCCCTCGTCGGCGCCGACGAGAATCCTGGTGAGGTCGCTGGAGTGCGGCTGCGGTCCCATCCACTGGAACGAGTACTCGTTGTCCGGCGAACGGCTGCCGTAGGCGTCGCGTGTCGTCGTCCAGTTGCCGGGCTCGCCGTAGTCGTCCCAGTCCGCACACTGGAACAGGACGTTCTCGTTGTCCGCGTTCGAGTCGCCGCGCGACAGCACGACGCCGTTTGGCGTCCATGCCGCGGCATGGTAGTGGACCGCCGTCTGGCCGAACTCCTCCAGGAGCAGGACGATGGGGCCGAAGGACCAGTCACTGCCGAGGTCGGCACGCGTCGCCCGCAGGATCGCGCATTGGCCGCCGTACTTCAGGTCGCTGCCGTTGGCGTAGTCGCACGGGCACAGGAACACGTCCAGCAGCGGCCGCTGGTTGAGCGTGGTCGGGTAGTACGCCGCGAACGACCACAGGGCGCCGCGTAGGTGCCCGGATTCGAGCGGGCTGGCGTTGAGGTCGCCGACGACGGCCAGATCCCACGCGCCGGCGGCGGTGTGCTGGAGCTTCACGACCGTGACGCCCTCGCTGTCCCACACGCCCGGGCTGGTCTGGACGTACCGCTCGCACCCGAAGACGAAGCACCCCGGCAGCGTGACGCCGCCGAAGGGCCAGTAGGCGACGTCGGCCTGCTGGGACGCGTGCCCCTGGAAGATGTCGTACAGCAGTGCGTTGGCCGCGCCGTTGACGGTGACGCTGCCGCTGACCGCCGTCACGATGTCGATCTCGTGGACGAAGTTGGCCGGCGTCGGCGCGACGGAGCCGGTCCACACCTTGAGCGTGGCGTCCTCGGGCTGGCCGCTGGTCTGCTTCGCACAGGCCATCGGTGTGCTACCGTCGCGGTCGGTGCCGCACAGACCCCAGTTGAAGCCGACGCCGAGGCCGGAGACCGCCCACCCGGGAAACGCGCAACGCCCGCGGGGCTTGCCGTAGTACGGGGTGTCGGCCGCGACGTACGCGCCGGCGACCGGGTCCAGCGCGGGGACGTCGCGGCTGTACCACATCGGTGGCAGGCTGCCGGTCTGCCGGCCGTTGAATTTGGCCTTGCGGACGCTCACGTCCAGAAGCCCGCGAACGCCTGCGCGTCGGTCGCCGTCCCGCCGGTGATCTCCACCACGAGCCCGGCGACCAGGCCGCCCAGGTCGGGGATGCCAATGACCGCCAGCGTCCCGTCGCCCGGCGGCGCGGGTGGGTACAGCGCGTGGCCGCGGCCGGTCAGCGAGCTGAGGTAGTCGGCGTAGGCCGACGGGGTGTACGCGATCTCGTCGGCGAGCCGGGCGCCCTGGTACACCGTCGCCGCGCCCGCGGTGACCGCGCCCAGGGTGGCCGTGCCGGTGCCCAGCGGGTACAGCTCGCGCTGGTCGCCCACCTCGCGGACCGCCCACAGCGCGAAGGTGATCGTCTGGTCCTCGTCGCCGTGGCCGGCGAACGAGATCTCGACGGTCGGGTGGTGGTCGACGCTGACCAGGTCGGCCGGCGCGGCGGCGCCGCGCACGGGCGTGGGGCTGTCGAGCGTGAATGCTGCGTGCACCGGCGCCATGTCGCGCTGGCGGCTCTCGGGGCTGACGGTCATGACTGCCATGGGCGGTGCTCCTATCAGGACTCGGGGCTGTTGCCCGCGCCCGAAGATTTCTCACTGAAACTGGTGTTGTGTGTCCACGCGCCGTCGGCGGTGAACGTGTTGGTGCCGGGCACGTAGATCCGCACGGTCCGGGCCCGGGCCTCGACGAGCTCGATCGACGTGATCGGCTCCTCGCCCAGGTCGCCGGCGACGTGCGTCACGAGGCGGTCGCCGACGCGCAGTCGGTCCGCCGATGCGAAGCCCCAGCTCGACCCGCGGCGCCGGAGGAACGGGTGCTCGAACGTGGCCTTGATGCGGCCGTTGATGACGTAGAAACCCTCATGCTCGCCCAACTGGACCTGGCTGACGCGCGCGGGCACGGGGGCGACCGTGTGATCCAGGCCCGACGAGGAGCTCCAGTCGTACTGGGCCTCGTAGCTCTGGTCGGTGAGCAGGCCCGGGATCGACAGGCTCAGCACCAGGTCGCCGGGCTGGAGGTTCTCGATCGGGACGCGACGGCCGTTGGCCATCGTCACGAGCGTGCCGTAGAGCAAGCACGACCCGCCGCTGGAGCTGCTGGACCCCGACGACGACGACGAGCTGCTCGAGCCGGAGCCGCTGCCCGACCCGGACCCGGACCCGGACCCCGACCCGGAGCCCGAGGCGGACCCGCTGGTGCTGGCCGAGGAGCTCGACGACCCGCTGGGCGTTGACAGGGGCGTTGACCCCTCGCTGGAGGCGGGGCTCGACCCGCTGCCAGAGCCCGAGCCGCCGGAGCCGGAGCCGCCGCCGGAGCCGCTGCCGCCGCCGGAGCCGCCCCCGCTGCCGCCGCCGGAGCCGCCCCCGCTGCCGCCGCCGGAGCCGGTGCCGCCGCCGGAACCTCCGGTCTCGGTGGACTGCGTGGAGCCCGACGGCTGGGAGGAGCTCTCCGGCGAGCCCTCGGTGCTGCTGGGGGCGCTGCTGCTGCTGGGTGACGAGCTCGGCGAGCTGCTGAGTGTGTCGCTGCCGCTGACCGACGGCTGCAGGGACGTCGCCCAGACGGGGATGTAGAGAAAGTACTTCGTGGGCTGGGTCACGTGTACCACCCCCGGGTGCCGACGGCCTTGCCGCACTCGGCGGAGGCCTTCGCGACAGCCTGCTCGAACGGCAGGTGGGGGAAGGCGGTCAGGCCGCTGTCGGGCGTGCAGTTGAAGACGCTGAAGCGTGACCGCTTGAAGTAGTCGCGCATGGCTGCGAACCGCGTGTTGAGCGCCTCGAACAGCAGCGTATTGTGCCGCACGGCCTGCGGCGTCCGCACCTCCGGGAACGCGTACCCGCGCTGCTCGGTCATGCGGAAGTCCGCTCCGAGCAGGTACACCGTGTGGAAGCCCAGGTAGTGCAGCAGCCGCAGAGCCGCCATCATGACCGAGCGCTTGCCCTTGACGCCCAGCGCGTCGGTCACCTTGGTGTGGTTGCCCCAGCAGACGACGTCCTCGTCCAGGAACGTCGTCGGGTCGAACCGCTCGCTGCGGCGGTACAGCAGCACGCCGGGCATCTGGCAGACGCGGAAGGCGCTGGGTCGCATCGTGCCGTCGGCCTTGCGGACGCGCAGCCGCACGTTCCACAGCTCCATCGGGGCGAACTTGAGGATGCCCGCGTCCTTCCAGCCGGTGTCGATGAACCGCCCGGGGTTGTCCACGCATACCCACAGCGTCGGCCGGTGGACTGACCAGGAGTTGTTGACGCCCATCGTCACGATGCCGCGCTGAGCGAGCGGCGCGAGGTCCATCTCCGCCAGCGACGGGCCCGAGAGCAACAGGAACGCCTGGCGGCCGCGGTAGAAGTCGCAGAGGCTGACGTCATCGAAATCGGTGGTGTACAGCCGCAGGCCGTTGCGGGCCGGTCGTCGGACGTGCAGACCTGCCTGCAGGGCGGCGACGTCGCCGCCGTGGTCATGCATGGAACACCCCCATCAGGTACCGGCCGGTGGACCGGACGCGCCCGACGCGGCCGATGCGCTGCACCCACCATTCCAGTGGCCGCACCGTCGGGTGCAGGTTGGCGCCGTCGACGGTGATGCGGCTGGGCCGCGTGCAGATGGAGAACGCGAAGTGCGCTCCGGGCCGGGCCAGCCGGTGCATCTCGGCGAGCACCCGCTCGACGTCCTCGGGCAGCAGGTGCTCCAGCGCGTCGAAGCTCGTCAGGACGTCGGCGATGCCGCCGGCCAGCGGCACGCGGTGCATCGGGGCCGCGACGTCGGCCCGGGCGTTGGCCCAGTCGATGCCGAGCCCCTCGACGCCGCGGCGCCGCAGCTCGCGGATGAACGCGTTGTCGCCGCAGCCGAAGTCCACGACGAACCTCGGCCGCCAGCACAGCACCGTCGACAGCGCCCCACGGCCGTGATTGGTCCCGCCGTACCGACCTCGGGCCGCGAGCTGCACATACTTACGGCGCTCGACCTCGCGGCGCTGCTCGAGCACGGCCGACGCCATGTGGGAGTCAGCCATATCAGATCCCTCCCGGCACGTCGAAGTCGGTCAGGACGATCGGGTTCAGCGCCTCGAACACGAACCGCGTGTCGCCCTGGAGCGTGCGCTCGGCGCGGAGCTCCACGACGACCTCCTGGGGGATCGGGTGGAGCAGGGGCACCGCGGCCCGGCGCGGCGGGCAGTTTTCCAGGGCGCCCGGGATCAGGCACGCGCCGCCGTGCGCGAAGCCCTCGGTGCCGCCGCCCTGCGTGTGGTCGATCGACAGGTGGGCCTCGTAGCGGTTGAACGCTCCCCCGGCCGTCGCCGAGCTCAGGGCGCCCAGCGGCTGCAAGTACTGGCCGTAGGTGGAGCTGCTCGCGTCGGCGTCGAGCCGCATTTCCTGCCAGGCGTACAGCCAGCCGAACGTGCGGCCGGCGATCAGCGTCGCGGCGCCCAGCCGCGCCGGGAACCGGTCGCGGGGCGCCGGCCCGACCTCGACCAGGGCGAGGCGCTGGCCGGTGCCGGGCTCGGCCCACAGCAGCCTCGCCGCGCCCGTGAACCCACTGCGCAGCAGCGGCTCGCCGGCGGCGGTGTCCGCGTGGGTGTGCGACTGATCGACGACGTCGACGATCGCCGGCGTCACGCCGCGGACGACGGCCAGGCCGATCCGGCCCGCCGCGATCGGCTCACGCGCGACGGCGAACCGACCGACGTACTCGTCGGCGGCCGTGACCGCCTCGCCGGCGATCGCCACGACGCGGCTGAACTCGTCGGCGTTGTCGGCCGGGTCGATGATCGGCCCGGCGATTCCCAGCACGCCGAACCGAGGCAGGTCCTCGCCGGAGTCGTTGCGGACGCGGACCAGGTGCTCGAGGCCGCCCGGCGCCGCGGAGCGCAGGGTGTCGGCGTCGATCCGGCGCGCCAGCTCGGCCGCATCGACAAAGGCGTTGTACGCCCGCGCCGGGATCCGCAGGGGGTCGCCGGTGTGGACCTTGCGGAGGTGCTCGGTCATGTCCCGATCCCCAGCAGCGAGAAGTCGCCGGCGTCGTAGACGCGCTCCACGTACGCCGCGATCGGCCGGTGCACCAGCGCGTGGGCCAGCTCGTCCTCGACCTCGGCGTACCGCACCCAGAGGTAGTCCCAGCCGGCCTTGGCGATCCCGGTGATGTCGCCGACGACCAGGCCCGTGGCGTTGGGGCTGGCCGCGAACCGGAAACTGATCTCCCAGTCGCCCACGACGCCGCGTTTGGAGCCGGCAGCGCCCAGGAACAGGCACTCGCCGGCGGCGAGTCCCTTGAACGGGGCCGCGTTGACACGGCCCGTGAGTGTGAACAGCGTCCCCTTGTAGGCCGGCGTGACGACACCGTCGGCCAGGTAGTGCGTCTCGGAGAACTGGTACACGGGCACCACGACGTCGACGCCCTCGACACCGTTGTCCGTGACGCCGATCGCGCCCTGGTAGTCCGGCGGCGTCTGGCCGGCGGGCGCGTAGGCGTTGGCGGTCTGCCGGCTCTGCGTGAGGTGTTGCGTGCCGCCGCCGGTGCCGAAGCTGAACGCGCTCTCGCCGGTCTGGGGGAAGGTCGACTCGATCTCGCCGTAGTGGACCGTGCCGTCCCAGATGTCGTTGGCGATCGGCTCGACCTCGATCGTGCGCCGCGGCAGGCCGTCGTACGTCGCCGGCGACGCGGCGGCGAGCTCGATCTTGGCTTCGAGGTCGTCGTCGGTGCCGTGGATGACGTACAGCAGCTCGACGCTGGGGTTGTCACCGGCGATCGAGCGTCGGCTCTGGAATCGTTCCTCAACGACGACGGCCATGCCGCCACCCCCGGACCCGGATCAGCACGCGGCCCGTGAGCGTCGGGTGCCGGTGCGTCCTGCCGCACCGGTGGCACCTCCACTGCTCGCGCCCGCCCCCCACGTGGTAGAGCACCCAGTACTTCAGATGGGTCGGCCAGCAGATCATGCGAACGCCAGCCCCTGCCGCGCGGCGTCGACGATGAGCTTGGTGTTGCGCGCGGTCTGCTCAGTCGCCGTGGCCGTGCGCTCCTGGGCCGACCCGGCTCCGGCCAGGCCGGCGATTGCAGCGGCGTTGAACGTGCCGCGGACCTCCACGGCGCCGAGGACCTCGGCCAACTCACCGACGCGATCGGCCAGGGCCGCGTCGAGATCCGCGGCCGTGTCCGCATCGGCTTCCTCGCGGCGTCGCGCCGCCTCGCCGCGGGCCGTGTCGAGCTCGGCCTGGGCCTGCCGCAGGTCTTCGGCCGCCTGGGCGATCCGCGCACCGCGTCGCCGCTCGACGGCCGTGAGCGCCGCCTGCTCGGCCGCGTCGATCGCCGCCAGATCCGCGGCCTGCTCGCGGGCGCGCTCGGACTCGGTCAGCTGCGCGCGGCGATCCGCCTCGCGGTTGGCGTCTCGCCCCCGCTGCTCGATGTCGTTGAGTCGCTGGTCCGTGGCCGCGTCGGTCATGCGGTTGAGCTCGCCGGCGTCGAGGTCCTCGTCGAGGGCGGCGAACAGGTGGTTGAAGCCCTTCTCGACCGCGCCCTGGGCGGTCGCCCAGGCGCTCTGGACGCCGACGGTGAACGCGTTCCACGCCTTGGCCATGAACGAGGTGAAGCGCGGGAAGTTGTCGTAGAACCAGTCGCGAACGCGGATCCAGGCTCGTTGCAGGCCGCTGAAGGCCTTCACCGCCAGCCGCTCGAAGGCGGCCCGGAAGTCGATCCAGATCCGCTCCAGGGCGTCGGTGCCGCGCTCCCACTCCGCGCGGACGCCGGCCCACAGCACCCGCGCCGCCAGGGCGACGTCGCCCGCGGCGAGCGCGTCCTGCATGCCGGAGACGACCCCGCTGACCCGCTCGCCCAGTCCGGCGAACCGGTCTCGCAGCCAGTCGATCGCCGCGCCGGCGGCCCCGCTGGCGACCACGACGACCCCGGGCAGTGCCCCGACCGCGGCCACGGCCAGGCCGATCGGCGACAGGACGGCCCCCAGGACCGCCACAACGCCCGTGAGGACCGTCGCGAGCCCGCCGATGGCGAACGCGGTCACCTGCGCGGCGAGCCCCAGGGCGATCAGGGCGGCCCCTGCGGCCCCGATGGCGGCGACCGACGCGGCGGCCAGGACGACCGCCGCCCGGTGCTCGCGTGCCCACTGGGCGATCGCCCCCGCTGCCCGCGTGATGCCGTGAGTCGCGACCCGCAGCGGGGCGCCCAGAGACTCCCCGACGGCGATGCCGAGCCCCTCCAGCGCGGAGCGCAGGATCGTGACCTGGCCCTTGAGCGTGTTCAGCTGGACCGCCGCGATGCGGGCTGCCGTCCCGCCGGCGTTGCCCAGGGCCGCGGTGTAGTCCCGGAGCTTGTCGGCGCCCTGGGCCAGCAGCTCCGCGACGCCCGCGGCCGTCCGGGCCGGGAACAGCCGGCCCAGCACGTCGAGGCGCTGCCCGGTGCCCAGGCCGTCCATGGCGCGGTTGAGGTCGTCGATGATGTCCGCCAGCGGCCGGACGTCGCCGGCGGCGTCGGTCACGCGGACGCCGAGCTCCTGGAGCTTGTCGGCGGCCTCCTTGCTGGGGCTGGTCAGCGCGAGGATCGCACCGCGGAGCGTGGTGCCGGCCATCTCGGCCTGGATGCCCGCGTTGCTCAGCAGCTGCACCGCGGCGACGACCTCCTCGAAGGCGATCCCGGCGGTTTTCGCGATCGGGCCGACGAACTTCATCGCGTCTCCGAGCTGCTGGAGATCGGTGTTGGCCGTGGTCATGGCCTTGGTCAGCACGTCGACCGCCCCGCCGAGCCGGTCGGCCTCGATCCCCATCCCGGCCATGATCTTGGTCGCGATGTCGGCCGCCGCGGCCAGGTCGAGCTGGCCGGCCGCGGCGAGGTCCAGCGTCGGGCCGATCGCCGCCAGGATCTGCTGGACGTCGAAGCCCGCCAGGGCGAAGAACCCCATCGCCTCGGCGGCCTGGCTGGCGGAGAACACCGTCGTCTCGCCGAGCCGTTTGGCCTCCGCGGCCAGCCGCTGAAAGTCCGCCTCGGCGGCGCCGGTCAGCGCGCGCACCCGCGCCATCGATTGCTCGAAGCTCGCGAACGCGCGGCTGCTCAGCGCGAACGGCACGGCCGCGACCGTCGCGACCGCGACGAGCCGCTGGCCGATCGACCGGACGCCGTCACCGAAGGCCTTCAGCCGCCGCTGGGCGCGCCGGAGGCCTGCCGTCAGCTTGTCGCTGACGCCCAGCTCGACGAACGCACGTCCGGCCCGGATGCCACGCGTGTCCGCCATGATTTACCCCGCCCGCACGCTGTCGCGCCACACCCGTGGGAGCTTGTCCCGCTCGGCCGCCAGGGCCGGCCCCATGTAAGGCCGGGCGGCGATCCGCACGCGCTCGGCGACCAGGCGACCGCGTCGGCGGCGCAGCACGGTCGTGGTCCCGCCCTGCTCGAGCACCTGCGGCGCGCGGCTGCTCCGGAGGCCCACCGGCCCGACGACGACCGAGTCGCTGGCCCGGTCGTACCCGAACAGGATCAGGTTCCGCAGCAGGCCGGTGTGGCTTGAGGGCGGCTGGCCCGGCCGGCTGGCCCGCCTGCGTTTGCGGATCGACGTCCGGGCCCGCCGCCGGATGAACGCGCCGGCGCGCGACAGCACCATCCGCTTGGCGCGATCGACGGCCCGGGCAACCGCCGGCCGGTCGAAGAACAGCTGCTTGATCCGCATGTCAATCATGGGCTGATGGAGTCGCCACCGGGGCGCGGGAGCAGGTGGTCCAGCGGTGCCACGAGCTGGTCCACGACGGCGTCGTACCGCTCGCTGCCGGCGAACGCGTAGCCGCGCTCCGCGAGCAGAACCAGATACGGCCAGAGGATCGGGTCGTTGGGCGGCACGGTCCGGCCGTCGATCTTCACGTCGTGGTGCAGCAGGACGACCATTTCGTAGCGGTAGCCGCTGACGTCCGGCGGGTCGGCGAAGTGGTGGTGGACGAACCGCAGGTCGGCGATCGCCGGCGCCGAGTTGCACGCCCGCTCGTCGAACGTGGACGTCCCGACCTCGTTGACCGCCAGCGGCCACGCCTCGATCCCGGCGCGAAGGCCGATGCTTGCCGCGCGTCGGCACCAGGGCAGGGCGTGGGTGTGGCGCACCTCCTCGCGCGAGCCGGCGTCAAACCAGTACTCGCGCACGCCAACACTCGCCCAGGGGCGCAGCACCTCCGAGAGGAACGCATCATCCCGGGGATGCACGACCAGGTGGTGTTCCTCGGGCACCAGGCAGTCCCACAGCGAGCCTGTGCGCACGTCGACGCGCAGGCCCGCGTAGATGCCGACGGTCCTGCCCTGGGCTGCGGCGCCGGCGATGGCCGCGGCGAACCTGTCGCGGTGCGCGTCGCTGTAGATGCCCCACCAGGACGGCCCGCTCATGCGGTACCAAAGATCGGGCTCCTCGCGTGGCCCGTCGCGCCACCCGTGCGGGTTGTGGATGAGCGACCGCCCACCGCGCGCCAGCTGCCGGCGCAGCCACGGCAAGCCCTCGACGGGGTCGATCAGCGCGCGGTTGAAGCCGGTGGGGTTGCCCGGCTCGGGGTCGCGGCCATGGGTCCCGATGAAGCGGATGGGGCGGAGGTCCTTCATGCCGAAATCTCCGTGGGCGGTGTCGCCGGCGGCGCCGGTGGTGGGAGCTCGCCGGCCGTGCGCAGGCCCTTGTTGAAACTGGCCTCCTTCTCGCGCCGCAACCGCGCGGCGCCGAGGAACAGCCCGACCAGGCCCGTGAGCGCCGGCAGCGACGGGCCGAGGACGGGCACGCCGGCGAGCGTCGGCCCGAAGCTGTCCAGGACGCTCAGCGTCAGCTGACCCAGCAGGCCGCGGACCTCGTTGCCGCGCTCGATCGACGTCTTCCACTGGGCCCCGGTGCGTTGCGCCGACTGGATCCACGCGCGGTACTCCGCCTCGGCCTCGTTGAGCGACACGGCCGCCGGCAGCCCGACCTGCTGCTGGATCGCGATGGGCGTCTTGACACGGACGATGTCGCCGAGGTCGCATCCGGCGACGGCGGCGAGGATGATCGACAGCAGCAGCAGCGCGAACGCGTAGGTGAGCTGGGCGGGTTTCACGGTCGGGGCTCCTGGCGATCGAGGAACACGCTCTTGAGCACACGGACGCCGACGGTCGGGCACGCCGCGGCGTGCGCAAACGGGCCGTAGTCCTCGGCGCGGAACGGCCGGTGCTTCTTCGGGTCGCGGTTGGTGTTGGCGATCAGTGCCATCAGCGAGCTCGTCCGTCCCCACTCGTCACGCCGGCGGCCCTCGGCCATCGCCAGCAGCTCCCGCAGCGTCAGCGGTCCGGGGTCGACGCCGGCGATCCCGGCGCATCGCCAGAGCAGCCGCCAGCAGACGCCAGCGCCTGCTCGACGATCCGCTCCAGCTGCCCGTCGTTGATCCGCTGCTCGACCAGGTCCCGCGCCCGGTCCATCACCTGCCGCGTCGCCTCCAGGACCCGCCCGAGGTTGCGGCGGTCCCTCGGGCTCGGGCAGAAATCCACCAGCTCCTCCAGCATCGCGTTGGTGCCGTCCTCGATCGCGTCGCCGGCCATCGCCGCGCCGAAGTCCTCGTCGCTGATCCCCGCCGCCTCGGCCTGCGGCCGGCAGACGGCGTAGAGCACGTCGCACAGCAGGCACGGGTCCCGGATCAGCCGCTCGATGAGCGTGCCCTCGACGATCTCCATGAGATCCACGCCGACCAGCCCGCGGACGCGCCGCATGGCCGCGACGTTGACCTCGACGGACCAGTCGCGCCCTATCTTGTCCCGGAACGCGCGCATGGTTGGTCCTCCGATTGGGGCGTCAGGGCGTCGAGTCGTACAGCAGTCCGATGTCCAGCGTCGCCGCGGCGCTCGAGCCCGCCTGCGAGGCCGTGATGGCGCCCACGACCGTCGACGCCAGCGGGTTGGCGGCGGTGGACGCGTTGAACCATGTCCACGCCTCCTTGGCCGTCAGGTCGACCGACAGCTCCGTCGCCGCACCCTCCCGGAAACTCAGGTGCCCGCGGGCGTTGCACAGGGCGCCGATCGCCACGAGGTCCGCACCGTCGAAGTCGGTGTCGATCGTCACCTGCTCCGCGGCCGTGATCGCCGTCGTCGCCGCGGGCAGGATGTCGCCGGCGCCGCCGGAGAACGTGACGTCATCGCCGGCGACGCCGTCGACGTCGACGTCGTACCGCCGGCCGCCGTCCCAGTACACGTCGATGACGTCGCCGATCTGCAGGGCCGTGCCGCTGATCGTGAGCACGCCGGTCGTGTCGGTCGTACGTGTCGAGAGCGTCCCGGCCTCGGCGGCCGGCAGCGTGATCGGCCCGTGCCGGATGGAGCCGTCGGCCGAGCGGGAGATCGTCGAGCCCAGCGGCGCGCCCGCGATTTCACCAGAGAGTGTCAGGTTGCTGCTGGGCATGGGTTACGCTCCGATCCAGCTCGGCGGCGTCGCCGAGTAGGTGACCTTGACGGTGACGCTCACGGTGATCGATTCCTCCAGCGGCTCCCCGCGGCTGAACGCGGTCACCATGAAGTCCGCCTGGAGCCCCTCGCCGGCGTCGGCGTCGAGGACCTGCAGGCCGATGATCGTGTTGTTGAGGAACGCGTCGCGGATCGCGTCGAAGCCGGCGTCGGCGGTGTCCCACACCATCTCGAACTCGACCGAGGCCTCCTTGAGCGTCGCGACGGTCGCGCGCCAGCCGGCGTTGGCCCGTGTGGTGACGTCGGCCTCCCCGGCCTCGAGGTTGAGCGTGACGTCGCGGACGTTGGTGAGCTCCAACCAGGCGCCGCCGGCGGCCTGGCCGCCGACCTTGTAGTTGAGCGTCGCCTCCATCCCCAGTTTGAAGCCCATCGGTTTTTCCCCTTATCGCAGGACGCGGTACGTGACGGTCAGGACGCTGGTGAGCACCCGGTGCTGATCCAGCAGCTCCGCGGCGACGACCGGGTCGTGGGCGATCGAGACCCACGCCGCTTCCGGGACGTCGTCCAGCCGGGTGTGGCGCAGGTGGTCGGCGACCTCCTGGGCCAGGTCCAGCAGCTGGTCGACCTCCGCGTCGCCGGCGACGTGCTTCTGGATGCCGACGTCGATCGCCGCCTCGAAGCTGGACAGCTGACGCGTCGCGCCGGTGATCAGCAGCGACCGCGGCACGACATTCACACGCAGGTCAGCGAGCTCCACCAGGTCGTGCGACGGCTGGTGCACGCGCGCCGCGGTGAACGACAGGCTGAACGAACCCGCATTCAGCGCGGCGGTGACGCCGTCGGCGAGGTCGATGAGCACACTCACGGGCTGCCCCCTCCTGAGCCCGGACCCGCGCCCGACAGTCGCCCCTCGAGAAACGACAGCCGCCGCTCGATCGAGCGGTAGTCGACGCGGATCTCGCTCAGCGCGGTCTCGACGCCGTCGAGCTTGGCCAGCAGGACACCCCACTGCACGGTGACGCCGGCCGCGACCAGGGCTAGCGCGACGAGCACGCCCACCCAGCGGGAGCCGACTGCTTTGGATTTGCAGGGCACGTCGCTCATGGGGACTCCGTCGCAACGTGCTTGCTGTGGACGCGAAGCGCGAGCCGGTACGGGTCGCTGTACCGCCACGGCGGCTCGGTGCCCGGCGCGAGGACCTCGTAGACGAACGTCGTGCCGCCGGCGTCGGTCTCGCGGATGAGGTCGCCGGCGGCCGGCAGCGTCGGCGTGCCGGCCAGGACCAGGTCCGCGGTGCGGACCAGGTAGTCGCGGCTCTCGAGGCGCTGGATGAGCCCGACCTCGTCGGCCTGCTCGAACAGCGTCCGGCCGACCGTGGCCGACAGCTGGACCTCGTCGGCGCCGCGCCGGTAGACGACCGTCCGCGTCAGATGCGTCTGACGCTGGTCGTCGAGCCACTGCGCGCCTTGGGCCAGCAGGTCGGTCATCCGGGGTCAGGGCGTGAGCAGGATCCGGACGAACCGGTCGCCGTCGGCGGCCGCCCGGGTCGCCTTGCCCATTTGCTTGTTGGCGCCGGCGCCGTCGCTGTCGGTCGCGACGAGGTTGGTCGCGTCCCAGTACACCTTGGCACCGATCGCGATGCCCGTACTGGCCCCGACGTCCTTCACGACGTTGAACACGCCGTGCGTGAAGACCTTCCCGACCGCGCCCGAGGCGATGTCGTCGGCGGCGATGGTGACCAGGTCGCCCTGGACGATGACGTCGCCGCCGTCGATGTCCGAGGCCGCCTCGTGGTTGACCGTGCTGCGTACTGCTGCCATGTCTGGAACCTCCCTCGGTGTGGATCAGCTGCCGGAGCTGGAGCTCAGCGACGAGCTGGCCCCCGCGGCGCCTTGCGGGCTCAGCAGCGCGCGGACGACCGTCGCGGCGTCGCCGGCGGCCTCGACCACCGGGCCGATCAGCGGGTTCGCGCCGCCGCCGCTGTTGACGGTGGCGAAGCCCGCGGTCGCGTCCCAGTACACCAGGTCGCCGACGGCCAGGTCCGTGCCGGCTCCGGCGCCCTTGGGCCACTCGAAGACGCCGCAAATCGACAGCGACCCCAGCTGCCCGGCGGCGATGTCGAGCTTCGCCACGCCCACCAGGCCGTTCTGGACGACGACGTCGCCGGCGGTGACCGCGCCGCCGGGCGTGTAGGGGATCGACTCCCCCTCGTACCTGTAGATGACCGTCATTGCTCAGTGCTCCCTGTTGCTGCTGGTTCCTTACGCCTCGCCCTTCATCTTCGCGCCGCCGCGGTACTCCTGCAGCGCGACGCCGAAGTCGTGATAGCCGCGCATCTGGATGCCCAGCGTGTTGAAGTCGGCGTCGGCACTCTCGACCGTCGGCTCCTGCATGCCGTTGAGGAACGCGACCTCGATGACGGGCATGTCCTCGGGGTCGGCCAGGAGGTACCAGGCCAGGGTCGAGTTGCCCGTGTACTTCGCGTTGCTCAGGTAGCTGGAGCGCACCGGGCGGAACTTGCCCGCGTGCGGGTTGCTGGTCGCCGATTTCTTGTTGGCCGTCGTGTCGCGAAGCTCCGTCGACTGCATGAGCTGCGTCGCCGTCACGTACAGGCCGTTGGGCACCAGCAGGATGACCGGCGCGACCGCCATCGGATGGCCGTCCGGGTCGACCTGGTCGAGGAACAGCTGCTCGGCCTGCGTGAGCGCGTCGATCCCCAGCGCCGTCCCCGCGCCCTCGGCGTAGTTCTTCCGCGCCGTGGTGAAGAACGCGGCGTTGTCCAGGAACGCGGCCCAGAACACGTCGTTGAGCTTCAGCGCGCCGCCCCGGCCCATGCGCCGCGGGACGGCCGTCAGCGCGTCCAGGTCGTCGTTGACCAGGTCGCGCCGGTCGATGCCGAAGATGCGGCCGTACGTGTCGACCCGGTTGGTGTACTGCTCCTCGCCGACGGTCGCGTGCGTGAGCTCGCCGCCCGGCGGCAGCTGCTCGTAGACGAAGCCGCCCGTGAGCGAGTAGCTGGTGATCTGCTTGAAGTCGCGGGCCGGGCGCGTCGCGGCCACCTGCCGCCAGGTGTTCTCGACCGCGTCGAACCCGGCGCGGAGGAACTTGTTCGCCACGTTGCTCAGGATGCCCGGCAGGCTCAGCGTGCTCAGGCCCGCAGCCTGGATGTCGCCGTGGAAGGCGGCCTGCAGCAGGCCCTTGAGGTCGCTGCGGCCGTGGCCGCGGAAGCCGTTGTGCTGCGCGAAGATCAACAGCGTCTCGCACAGGCCCAGCCCGTGCCGGTACCGGCGCTGCGCGGTGTCGAGCGTGGGCTCGTCGAACGCGGCCTCGAGCCGCTCGCGCTCCATGCCGCCGGCCATGCACAGCGCCGCCTCGATGACGTCGCCGGCGAGCTCGCGGTCAGATCGCCGCGGCCCGGCGACGCCGGCGTGCAGCCGGCTGGTCCGCATCGCCTCCAGCTGGAACTGCTGGGCCGACCAGCCGGCGGTGATCGCCGACCGTGCCAGGCGCTCGACGTCGTCGACCAGGTCCGGCTGCTCGGCAAGCACCTCCGCGACCGTCACCCGGATCGCCTGCCGCCGCGCGGTCTCGGCCCGGGCATTGGCCGTGATCGTGTCCAGGTCGTCAACGCCGGCGGGGGTGGGGCGCCCGGGGCTCCCGTTCGCGCCCCCACCGCTTCCCGCCGGCTCATTGCCGCCGTCGCCGGTCCCCTCGGCGGCGATCCGGGCACGCGCCCGCGAGTCCGCCCCCAGGTCGACGAACGAGATCTCGTTCAGCCGCGTCTTGCGCGCGACGTACAGAGGACCCTTGAACGTGCGGCCGTTGACCGTCACGGTCGTGTCCCGCTCGACAAACTCGAGCTCGTCGGTCGAGGCGCCCATCGACGCCTGCCAGGGGAAGCCGTTGCGTGCGCTGGCGACGATCTCACGCGCCACCGCCGTGTCGCGGCTGACGACGCCCTCGGCGACCAGCTTGTCACCCTCGATCGCGATGCGGGTGGTGTGCCCGACGCCTTCTCGCGGCTCGTGCCGGTGCCGCACCGGCCGGGTCTGCGAGGGGATCGTCATCCCGTCCAGCGCCACGACCACCGGCGTGTCCCCGAAGCCGGGCAGGCCCCGCAGCAGGCCGCCGGTGTAGGCGAGCAGCCGGAACTTCGGCAGGCCGTCAGCGCCGTCGCCGGCGGCGGCCACGATCATGACCTCGGCCTCCAGCGTGATCGGTCCGCGTGCCGGCGTACCCTCAGCGCGGATCTCCCTGCCCCTGTGCGTCTTCATTTGTCGAACTCCATGGTGTCGTGCAACAGCTCGATGAGCCGTTGCGCATGCCGCCGGTCTGCGGCGGTGATGCCGTAGCGCTCCAGCCGGCCGAACCATTCGTCGGCCCAGGTCTGGATCGACAGGTCCTTGAGCTGCTGGGGCTTGCGGACGAGCCGGTGCTGGGTGTACCCCTCACGCGGCCCGATCCAGATCTCCTTGACGGGCCCCTCGTCCAGCAGCGCGATCTCGCGAGCGGTCAGCACGGGGTGACTGACATTCCGCACCTTGGTCTGCTCATCAGCCACGGTGCAACTCCGGGTCGTCGTCTATGGTCAGGCCGATACTGCGCATGTACTCGCGCTCGCGGGCGATCTGCAGCAGCTCGGTCTCCCAGTCCAGGCCCTGCCGGGCGTACTCCCGCGCGAGCGACGTCGTGCGGTTGGACAGCCGCGCCGTCTGCGCGCTCGCCTCCTTGGCCGGGTCGACGTGGTCGCGGCCGGCCCAAATCCACGTGTGCGCACGGTTGGCGTCGGCGCGCCGCATCGACTGCGGCAGGAAGCCCGTCACGAGCACCGCCTCGTCCAGCCACGCGTCCAGCAGCCGGTCGAGAACCTGCTGCTGGAGCTCGGCCTGGTCGATGCGGATGGCCCGGTCGTAGGTCTGGTGATCGAGGCGCCCCGACGCGTAGTTGTACCCCGACGAGTTGCCGGCCGCGACGTTGAACGGCATGTTCAAGCAGCGGGCAATCTCGTTGAGGATCTGCTTCTGGAACTCCGCGTAGGTCGTCGCCGGCTGCTCGGCCTTGAGCTGGGCCATCTTCCAGCCGCCGGGCATCGTCAGCAGCATCCGCTGCTCGATCTCAATGGCGTCCATCGGCTCGATCGCCGTCGCGGCCTCGTCGTCGGGCGGCGCGTCGGTGTACAGCACCCCGGCCAGGTCCGCGGCGGTCTCCGCGGCCGCGATGACCGCCAGCGTGTACCGGCGGACCTGAGCGAACAGCGGCAGCGCCGGCGTGATTTCCGGGATGCCCCGGCTCTGCCCGGGCCGATCGGCCCGGAAGTAGTGCACCACCTGCCGCGCGGGGATCCTGCGGTAGTCCAGTGGCATTGACGACAGCCGGACGTCGCCCGGGTGGTTCCGCAGGAGGTGGTACTCGACGGGGTTGCCCGCGCCGTCGTAGACGATCCCGTCGATGACGCGCGGGTCCGTGCGCAGGTGCGGCGTCGGCGTCGCGACCTGATCGGCCTCGATCAGCCGCAGGTCCAGCTGCACGGGCGACGGCGACAGGCGGCGCGGATTGACCGCCAGCAGGCCGAAGCACTCGCCGCTCTCGGCGCGCGCCGCCCGCATCGTGCGCAGCTTGGCGGCGAGGTCGATCGAGGCGGCCCATCGGTCCCACCGTCGCTCCACGTCGCGGTTGGCGGCGCTGTTGTCCGTGAGCATCTGCAGCCGCGGCCCGGTCCCGACGACGTCGCCGGCGAGCGTCGAGATCATGCCACGCGCGTAGCTGTTGTTGGCGCACTCGTAGCGGGCGCGGTTGCGGAGCACGCGTCGCACCGCGGGGCTGGCCGCGGCATCGGCGGACAGGCCGTCGGCGTTGGCCCAGTGGCGGCGGCTGGCGTCGGTGGTGGCCGCGGCGTCGTATCGCGCCTGGATGCGCCGCAGCAGCGCCTTGGCGGGCGCCGAGGCGGCGGCGCCGGAGCGCTGCTGCGCCCGCGCACGCCTGCCTCGCCCCCACAGTCCGCTGAACTTCACGCGGTCCCCCCGGAAAGGCGCTCAGCTCAGACCGTGCCCCCCGGCACCATCCGAGTCAGCCGGAACCCACGCCCCTTCTTCGCCGCGGCCGCGCTCTTGACGTAGCGGTCCGCGGCGATCTGCTCGGGCAGCGGATGCTGCTCGACGCTGCCGGCGTCGCCCTCGGCGCGCCGTGGCGCCTTGGCGTTGTCGGTGATCGACTGGGTGAGGTCCTCGGCCATCCGACCGATCCTGCCGGGCCCCGCGCCCCCGGGCAACGGATACCCGGCGGATATCCGCAGATCGTTCCACCGGTGTACCCCCCACCCCCCTACGGCCGCTCAGACGCCGCCGGCCGGCTGCCCGGCTGCTCGGTGGTCGTCACCCGGCGGCCGCAGTGCCGGCACTCGCGTCGCCGGCGGATCCGGCCCCCGATCGTCGGCCGCGTGTAGACCACCCGCAGATGCCGGCACCCACAGGACGAGCACTCGAGGCCACGGTCATCACCACGGACCCCCCGGTCACTGCTCATGGCTGGTCTCCTCGTTTGCGCCGCTGAAGCTCTGACAGCCGCAGCCGCGGACGTGTACCCCTGGGCCGCTCGGCACCCGTGCCGAACAGGACCGCGCCCTGCATCGACGCCGCGACCGCGGCGCCGACCAGGCAGTCCAGCAGGTGATTGTCCGCACCACTGGCGCGGAGCTTCCACTCGTCGACCGTCCGTCCGCGGCCCTCGGTCCTGACCCGGTACTCCGCGGTGAGGTGCTCGGCGAGCATGCGGTGCGACTCCGGCTTGCGACCGAACAGCGACAGGCAGCCCGGGTCTCCCATCGGTGTGGCCAGACGCTGCTGGCAAAACGTCTTCCAGTGATTCGTGTCAAAGGCGACGTGCCGCACGGCCCGCTTGGTCCCGGCGGGGATCCGCCAGTGATACCCGTTGCGGTCGCCGCGCTTGCGCTTATAGTCGCTGAACGGGATACTCGAGGCGCCGACGTACCGGCCGTGTGCGGGCATGAGCACGCCGGCGAACGTCGACTGCCGGCAGAACTGGTAGACGACATCCGTCGACGCGCCCCAGTTGGCGTCGACCAGGCATCGATCGACCCGCAGCACCGACCCGTCGTCGCGACGCCACTCGCGGCCGAGCATCGCCTGCGTCAGCCGATCGAGGCCGGCGTAGATTGCGCCCTCGGGCCCGGCGCGGGGCGCCGCCCGGCCGAGTGTCCGCGTCACCTCACGGAGCGTGAAGTACGCGGCGTGCTGGTCCGGCTCGGTGCCGTAGTCGAGTACGTAGCCCGTGAAGTCGTCGGACCACGCCGCGACCAGCCAGTACAGGACTCGGGCCTGCACGTCGATGAAGGCCGTCACGTGCGAGCACCCGGTGGGCACGGCGCCCTTGGCCAGGCCGTTGATCTTCCCGGCGATCTGGTCGGCCGTGAGCAGCTCGTCGTCGGGCTCCTCGTCAGGCATGGGCTCGTTCTGGTACTCGGCCCAGAACGCCCGCTCGTCCTGGAGCTTCAGGTTCATCGCGTGCTGCACGGCGGACAGCTCGTCGGCGTTGAACCGCGCCGCCCACGCGACCTGGGCCCCCTTGTCCATCGCGGCCCGGTGCGCGCCGTAGAACGCCGTCGCGCGGCCCAGGCCCTCGTCGTTGCGGAGGCACTCGACTCGCAGCGCGGCGTACTGGGCCCACAGCGCCTCGTTGGATGGGAACGCGTAGACCATTCTCGTCCGATCGCCGTGCCACTGCGGGTGCTTGTCGCGGTCCAGGATGCGGTCGGCCATGTCGTCCGGCGCCACGACCGTGAGCGTCATCAGCCCGGAGATCTTCCGGCCCGGCCCGGCCAGGCCGAGGATCGCGCCGGCGAGCACGCGCTCGCGCCGGACGCACTGTGACGGCGACCGCGCCGACTCGTCGCTCTGCGGGTCGTCGATCAGGACCAGGTCCGGCCGGACGGTCGCGCCGTCGGCGCGCTTGTGCTTCATGCCGCGGATTCGGCCGGTGAGACCGGCGACGCGGATGATCGCCCCGGCCGCCGGCGAGCCGGCGATCGAAGGCAGCACGACCTCGCGCGAGGTCCAGCGCTGCAGCGTCTGCTCACCCAGATGCAGCTGCCCGTGGGCCCGCTGGTGGATGCCCTCCAGGCAGTGGACCGGGTAGCAGACCGCCGGGAAGTCCCTCGCGAGCAGCTCGTTGTGCCGCAGCTCGGAGCCGATCGACTCGAGCATCTTCTCGGCGTGGCCCGCGTCGGCGCCGATCAGCGCGACGAAACCGCGGTGCCCGTAGAGCGCCGCCCACAGGCAGCCCGCCTCGCACAGCGACGTCTTGCCGCTGCCGCGGGGCATCGCGATCGCGGACAGGCTGCCCTCGAGCACGGCCCGCTCGATCCGCGCGATCACGCGCAGATGGTCGTCGGACCAGGCCAGCGTGAACGTCTCGGCCAGGTACGTTTCGCAGAACCGCCGGAGCTCCCGCTCGCAAGCGCCCCGCCGGACCGGATCCTGGACCTGCGGCAGCTCGCCGATGTCACGGCCGGACCGCGACTCGGCGGCGCTTCGATCGCGCGCACGCTCGCGATGGGCGGCGTACCGGTCCGTCGTTTCGCACCCCCGAAGCGGGGGGAGCCCTCTGAATGGTTTTAAGGGTAGGAAAGAAAGTCAGTCAGGGTCGGGCGCTGTTCCCAGCACACCCCCGGCTCCTCCCCTGGGTCCGGAAGGACCCGTTGGATCGGTTGCGGTGTGGTGCCACCGGCTCCAGGTGCACCGGGTTACAGCAGCGCCGGTGGCCGCAACGGTGGTGGATCTCCAGCCCGCCGGCGAGGCCTCCGGCAAAGGCCGCGTACACCACGCGGTGCACCCAGCAGGCTCGACCGGCCACCTTGACGCAGCCGTAGCCGGCCGGGTCGGCGTAGCCCTGCCAGATCCAGCACTGCGGCGCGAAGCTCGCCACCGCGCACCGCCGGAGGATGCGCTGCACGGCATCCAACGGTACCGTCTCGATCGCGACGGGCCGGCTGATTCTGGTGGCCTTGCGCGTCACGTGCGTTCCCTGAAGTATCGCGTCTCCGACGGTCCGCCATCGCCGCTCAACACGGCGTTGACCGTGGCCGCGAAGATCGCCGCCGCGTCGTTGCCGGTCTCGGCGGCCATGACCTCGCAGAGTTCGCGTGCGACCGACACCAGTTTGATCGCATCTTCACCGAGCATCTTGGCGGTGAGGTATGAGTTGCCCGAACCGGCCGCGGCGACGGACTTCCCCGCCACGTCCCGACGGACTACCACGACAAGCTCCAGTCCACATGCGCAGGCGCAGAGGCGCGCCGTCTCGTCGAGGCGAGGAACCGTCACGGCTGCCTCCGCCGGCGGAGCCTAGTCGCCTCGGCCTCGTCACGCAGGATCGCGATCAGCATCCCGGTGCCGGCCCGGCCATGCTCTCGGCGCGATCGCCACTTCCGCTCGCCGCGCTCGATCCCAGCCAGGTCCAGGCCCGGCAAGCGCAGCAGCTCGGACCGCACCGGCTCGCCGATGCGGAGACGGATCAGCGCTGCCCTCCGTTCCGCCTCCCCGTCCCCCTCCCCACCACCAGCAGCAGCAGCAGGCTCCTGGAGAACTTCCCCAGACACCCGGGTTTGCTGCTGCTGCAATGATGAAGCGCTAGCGCCATAAAGGATGAGAGGTGCCACGGGTGGCACCTCTGAGGTGCCATGGGTGGCACCTCTGAGGTGCCACGGGTGACACCTCTGAGGTGCCACGGGTGACACCTCTGAGGTGCCACGGGTGACACCTCCGGCGGCGCCCGAGAGCGCCGCCGTGCTGCTGCCCGGTGTCGTGGTCGACACCGCGCGACGAGTCTCGGCAACGCCCGCGAACAGGGGCGCCACCGTGCTGCTGGTCGGCGGGAACAGGGCGACCGCGAGGCCTCGCCCGGTCGACGCCGTGCTGATGAGCCCCAGACCGCGGAGCCGGTCCAGGGCTCGGAAGATCTTCCTGCGGCTGCATTGCCGCAGGTGCTGCAGTCGGCGGACCGTGACCGAGCAATAGAGCACGACGCGGTCGCCGTCGAGCGTCGGGCCGCCGGCGATGCCCCACAGCGTGTCGAGCATCGCGGTTTCGGCGTCGCTCATGACCTGCCACAGCGACGAGCGGACCAGGTTGCTGTGGAGCTTCACCTTCGGCGGCAGGGGTGCCGGGGTCATCGCACGATTCCCTGCCGGCGGCCCCACGACGCGCACAGACCCGACATCGCAGCCGACGTCACCAGGACGCCGGCAATCAGAGTGACGACGCCTGGTGCGCCGATGAGCACTACCACACCGGCGGCCGCGGCGCCGAGGCACACGAAAAGGGCCAGCCATCGCCGGCGTGAGACGCGCCGTACAGCGTCTCTCGCGCGTCCGTGCGCCGCCGGCGTGGCTGGCTGGGGGGCAGCAGAAAAGGCGAGGCCCGGGCCCGGGCGCTCGCCTCGGTGGGGGGGGTGGGGGGGCTCGGAAACGCCACGGTGCGGAATCGGAGCATCGAAGCCGGGGTCATGCACCTGGCTCTGCTTCAATTGGGCCGCACCGCGGCGCGTAGGAGATTGGGAGTCAGTCATTGGCGGTCCGCCTCCGCCGCGCGAAGACGCGTCAGCGCCGGCGGGCGTCAGCGCAATGCGGTCCGGCTGCCGGATCACGCATCGGCACACCGACGCCGCGCGAAGCGCGTCAGCGCCGGCGGGCGTCAGCACGAGGGGGAGGGGACGCGGACCACGCGTCGGCACACCGGCGGACACGGCGCCGCCGTCGCCGGCGGCGCCGTGAGGAGAAGATCCGCCGGTGCAACGGTGGGTGCTCATCCGTACTTCACCAGGTACGCGTGCAGCCCGGGCTCGCAGTGGATATACCCGCGCGTCGTCCGCGCGTGCCGGTGACGCAGGAGCCGCTGGGCCACCTGCTCGCCGGCGATCGACGAGCACTCCGTGCACGCCAGGTGCCGCAGCTGGTGCGCTGACCACGGCCGCCGGATCGCGCTCGCCGCGAGTGCCCGCTGCACGCCGCGGCGGATCGCCTGGGTCAGCGTGCACGACGAGTACGCGCCCCCACGAGCCGTCCGGAACACGTGCAGGCCCGGGCGAAGGTGCCGCTGGACGATCTCCGACGCGAGCGGGCCCATCGCGATCGCCGTCTCGTGGCCGCGCCAGGACGTCTTGTGCTGGTCCGGCGTGGCGAACAGCAGACCGTCGACACGCTCGATCTGGGCGGCGTGCAGGCCCGCGGCCTCGCCGGCACGCGCCCCGGTCAGACGCAGCCACCGCACCGCGTCGCCGGCGACGCCGGGCAGGTACGGCAGCGACCCGTCGACGTCCGACGGGTCGGCGGCGCCGACCGGCGGCCGGCGCGTCGTGCCGTCCTGGGTCGGCCGCACGGCCGGCAGGGCCTTCAGCGCCGCCAGGCGGTCCGGCGCGAGCAGCTCCATCGACACGGCCCAGCGCGCCATGCCGCGGACCCACGCGATCCGGTCGTTGATCGTCCGGACGCTCAGGCCACGCCGGGCCAGCGCCAGCTGCACGACACGCAGGTGCCGCGCGCCCAGCTCGGTCGCCGGCAGGTCCCCGTAGAGATCCCGCAGCGGCCGCAGGGCGCTCGTGACGTTCTTGCCGGTGTTGTTGGCCTCGCGTGGCCGGGCCGAACAGCGCGCGCGAACGGAGGCGAGGTATGATGCGGCCAGCTCGTCGACGGTGACGACCCCGTTGGCGTCACGTCGCTCGACCAGGCCGGCCTCAGCCTCCAGCTCGCGGCGCAGATTGGACAGGTTTTCGAGCATGACTTTGCAAGAGCGGTGGCAATTGAGCAAGGCCGGCCACCCCTGTCAAGCCCATCGGCCCGCCAGGTCGCCGGCTGAACGTCACGTAGTCCACGTGACGTTCACAGGCCCTTTTGACCCCGCCAGGGGCCTCTGAGCGTCACGTTGCCAACGTGAAAGTCGAGG
>Ga0214472_10001554_pt1 | contig 25481 bp, 23 predicted proteins | sample RVTome_6_FD_207662 | JGI IMG/M metagenome (GOLD analysis project Ga0214472, IMG submission 207662) | Soil microbial communities from uranium-contaminated site in the Upper Colorado River Basin, Wyoming, United States - RVT140D175 | ecosystem: Environmental > Terrestrial > Soil > Contaminated >...
ATCGCCTATTGTCCGGTCCGGTCGTCAGCGCCGTTCGTCGTGGTTGTTCATGATCGCCGCAAGCGCTGCGGAGGCGAGGCGGGCGGCGGGAGGGTCGGCCCGGCTGGTCAGCAGAATCGGAACCTTTGCCCCCAATACGATGCCGGCGGCGCAGGCGCTCATATAGTGCACCATCATCTTGAACAGGGCATTGCCGGTAACGATATCCGGCACGACGATGATATCGGCCTGGCCGGCGACCGGATGCTCCACGCCCTTGACGCGCGCGGCCTCCGCAGACAGGGCCAGATCCATCGCGAGCGGTCCGAAGACGTCCGCATCGGCGACGTCATCTCTTGCCCAGTCCGAAAGCGTTCGGGCTTCCATGCTGGAGGGCATCTGTTCCATCGGCTCTTCGGTGGCCGAGAGCAGGGCGACCTTCGGCCGTTTGATGCCCAGCGCCCGTGCCAGGTCCACAGCGTTGTGAATCATGGCTTTCTTGGTCTCGATGTCCGGATGAATATTGACCGCGCCGTCGGTAATCAGGATCTGCCCCTCCCGGCCCGGCACGGTCATGTGGAAGACATGGGTCAGCCGGCGTTTCGTACGCAGGTTTGCGGATCGGGCCAGCAGGGCGCGCATGAAGACGTCCGTGTGGATATGCCCTTTCATCACCGCCGCGGCTTCGCCGTTGCCGGCCGCCTGGGCCGCCGTGTCCGCTGCGTTGGTCCCATCAGCGGCGTGGATGATCTGGTATCCGGAAATATCCCACTCGAGTTCGCCGGCAAGTTTCACGATGGTGTCGGTATCGCCGAAAAAGAGGGGTTCGATCACACCGGCACTCGTCGCGTCAAAGGCGCTTTCCATCACTACGGCCGACCCGGCATTGACAATCGCGGTGCGCAACGGTGCCATCGATCGGACGGCACTCAGAAGGCTCTGCGGGCATTCGAATTGCGTTTTCCCGAGCATATCCCCACTCCAGTGCAAAAACTTTTATACCCCTTCCGCCGGGCACGACATGGCGGAAGGTCTGGTTGCCTGTAGAAATTCGGGCTGACGGCTGAAAACAAGGCCGTTTCCTGCTACCTTTTGATGTCCCGAAAGCGTGGCGTCCTGTTCCAGGCGCGTCACGCAATAAATGAGACCATAAGTCTCAATAACATGAAAATAATGCTGAAAGTCAAGAAAAACCTGTTGTTTTTCTGACGGTTGGCGTGACGTGGGAACTGTCATTCCTTGCGTTCAGGAGGATGACGCGAGGGGGTGAAGTGAGGCGACGATTGCGAGCCCCACGGCTTTGATCCGCAGGCTTCAGTCGGTGGAGGATGAACCGGGATCGAAGGCGACAGAATAGAGTTCCTTCGCCGCCTGTTGCAGAAGATCGATATGCGTCATAGCCGATTCCAGACTCATGCGCTGTGTCGGTGCGTGGAGCGCCAGGGTGGCAATGAAGTCGCCGTTTTCATTCTCGATGGGAACCGCGACCGCGACCATGCCTTCGACGAATTCCCCGTTGTCGACGCCGATACGGTTTTTCCGTGTGACCTCCAGCGCTGCCAATAGCTCGTCTTTATCGGTAATGGTGTTGGGGGCGTGCCGCTCGAGTTTCAGGCTGTCGACCAGCCTGCGTTGCTGAGAACGCCGCAAGGTGCTCAGGTAGAGTTTGCCGCTGGCCGTACAGTAAAAAGGGACATGGCCCCCGACGGGCAGCTCGATGCGGATCGGCCAGTGGGTTTCGACACGGTCGAGGTAGATCATGCCTTTGTTGTCGGGCAGCGTGATGTTGCAGGTTTCGCCGATCTGTTCCGAAAGCCGCTGCAGAATCATGTGCCGAAGCTGGGCCAGGGGCGCGAAACTCAGAACCCCGGCGGCGATGCTGCGAAGGCGCGTGCCCGGCAGATAGCGGCGGCCATCGATGTCTTTGGTCAGATAACCTTCGAGGTGCAGTTCGTTGCACAGCCGGTGGACCGTCGGTTTGGGAAGTCCGAGGGTTTCATTGATGTCCGTCGGTGTCATCGGATATCCCGCCTTGGTCAGCACTTCCAGGATTTTCAGGCGGCGCATTCCAGGCGGCATGCGATCCGCTTGTGCGTCTTTTTTTTCGTTACCCTGCTGCGCCATTCTCACTGGTCCACTCAAGGGCGTTCCGGCCCCCCACAACGGGTTTCCTTCAAGCGTGCCCTCGTAATCCGACGAGAATTAGTTGGTATACACCGACTCCCCAGATCACAAGCATAATGGTTGAAAATCTTGCCATTGAGGCTGTGCAGAATGCCGCGTAAAATTCATCACAGGGGGAATCTGCCGCGCAATACGGAGGTGGCCTTTCAGGCCCGGAGCGTGGCTTTCTTTGGAAGCAAGGCCCCGGTTCGTCGCCAGACTGCACATAAAGAAGAAAATCGACAGTTTCCTCTTGCTTGTTTTGCTTCCGGGACCAATTTGTCAGGTTGTGCTTTCGACAACTGGGAGGTGTTTATGCACGGGGTTGCAGTAATGGGGCCGGGGCCCGGATACGAAAAACATCCCGAACATACGGTGGAGCTGAAGCGGGAAGGCAGACACATCCGTGTTCTTTTCAACGGCGTGATCATCGCCGATACCAGAAACGCGATAACCGTTATCGAAGCCGACTATGATCCCGTGGCCTATATTCCCCGCGCCGATGTCCGGACGGATCTTTTAATGGAAACCAGCCGTGAAACCCATTGCCCCTTCAAGGGCTATGCTTCCTACTGGTCGATCAACGTCGAAGATAAAACAGCCGAGAATGCGGTTTGGGGCTATCCGCGCAGCTATGCGGAGGTATCGGAACTTGCCGATTATCTTGCCTTCGACAAGCGTTTTGTCGATGAAGTGCTGATTTCCGACGATTGACCGCGTCGGACGGTCTCAGGCGACTCAGATCTAATCGAGCACGCTTTCGTAATAGTAATCCCGCGTATTGCAGCGGCTGATCCGCAGTTCGACCGGCACGCCGCTCAGGTTATGGGCGACCCGTTCAATCAGTTGCAGCGGCGAGCCTTTTTCCACACCCAGCCAGGCGGCGTCCTGGGGCGAGGCCGCGATTGCCCGCAGGTGCTCAACCGCACGGCTGATGGTCACGCAAAAGCGGGTCTCGTAAAGCTGATAGAGATTGTTTGGCAGGTCTTCCAGAGGCAGCCTGTCCAGATCGGGAAAGATCTTGGCCGGTACCACGATGCTTTCGGCGATGACCGGGCGTCCTTCCAGGGCGCGCACGCGGTCAATCTGGATCACCCTGGCGGCGGTCGGCAGGCGGAGCTTGAGCGTTTCCTCGCGCAGTGCCCGGCGGCGGGTCATGCCTTTTTCGCGACTGGACGGCATCTGCCGCACGCCGTTGTTACTGGTGATGTGAAAGAAGTGAAACAGCGCCCGGTCCGGCGTGTGGGCCGCGACAAAGGTGCCCTTGCCCTGATGCCGCATGACCAGATTCTCCGACGCCAGCACGTCAAGTGCCTTCCGCACGGTCCCCTGGCTGACGCCATAGTCCTGACCGAGCCGGGTCTCGCTGGGCAGCAGATCGCCCGGACTCCACACACCCTTTACGATCTGTTCGATGATGAGATCCTTGATCTGACTGTAGAGCGGCGCGCTGCCGCCTATGGTTTTCATTTTGTTCACAGGATCTGTCACTCTTTCCAGCTTGTCCGGCCTGCCTGACCCAACCTGGCCATTGCCTGAGACGCGGTCTCGATTTTCCACTGTTTCTGTCGCGAATCGTATTGGTTCTTATACAATTCCTCGGGAAAACAATGCAACTCTTATATAAGAGTTAAAGGAATGTGTTGACCGCCGGACAGGGCCGGGAATAACGTCGGGTAAATTTTTCACCGCCACAGCTGCTGCAAAATCAGCGGGCGGATTTCAGTATGGGAGGACTTAAGTGACAGCACCCGATTTTCTCGTCCATGAGACGAAGGACACCGTTGGTGTCATCGTGGTCGAAGGTATCGAGGCGGGCCAGCAACTGACCGGATGGCTGATGGAAACTGACGAGACGCTCTCGGTGACCGCGCTCGACCCGATTCCGCTTGGCCATAAGATCGCGCTCGGCGATATCGCCAATGGCGACACGATCATCAAATACAGCCATGACATCGGCAAGTCCGTGGCCGACATCGGCAAGGGACATCATGTCCACGTTCACAACGTCAAGACGAAGAGGTGGTAGTCATGGCGAACTCAAGCTTTTGGGGATATCGGCGCGAAAACAACCGCGTCGGCGTCCGGAACCACGTGGTCATTCTGCCGCTCGACGATCTTTCCAACGCGGCCTGTGAAGCGGTCGCGAACAACATCAAAGGCTGCATGGCGTTGCCGCACCACTACGGTCGTCTGCAGTTCGGCGAGGATCTGGAACTTCATTTCCGGACCCTGATCGGGACCGGCAGCAACCCCAATGTGGCCGCGGTTGTGGTGATCGGGATCGAGCCGGTCTGGACCAAGCGGATTGTCGACGGCATCGCTGCCACCGGCAAGCCGGTCGCGGGTTTTGCGATTGAGCAGAACGGCGACATCAGCACCATTGCCTCAGCTTCGCGCAAGGCCAAGGAATTCGTTCAGTGGGCCAGTGAGAAGACCCGCGAGGAATGCGGTCTCGACGAACTCTGGATTTCGACCAAGTGCGGCGAGTCGGACACGACTTCGGGGCTGGCCTCCAATCCGACGGTCGGTAATCTGATCGACAAGGTCGACGTCCAGGGCGCGACGACCTGTTTCGGTGAGACTTCGGAGCTGACCGGCGCTGAGCTCGAATGCGCACAGCGCGGCGTAACGCCTGAAATCGGTCAGAAGTTTCTGGCAACCTGGCAGGCCTACATGGACGAGGTTATCGAGCCATACAAGACCAGCGATCTGTCTGACAGTCAGCCGACCAAAGGAAATATCGAAGGCGGTCTGACCACCATCGAGGAAAAGGCTTTCGGCAACTTCGAGAAGATCGGCAAGCATACCAAGTTCGTCGATGTTCTGCAGCCGGCCGAGGCGCCGACCAGCGGACCCGGCCTCTACTTCATGGATACCTCGTCAGCCGCTGCCGAGTGCGTGACGCTGCAGGCTGCCGCCGGTTTCGTGGTGCATCTCTTTCCCACCGGGCAGGGCAACATCATCGGCAACCCGATCGAGCCGGTTATCAAACTGACCGCGAATCCCCGTACGGTGCGCACCATGGGTGAGCACATCGATGTCGACGTCTCGGGAATTCTGCGCAGGGAGATGAATATGGATGAAGCGGGCGATGCGTTGCTCGATATGATGATCCGAACCTGCAACGGCCGTCTGACCGCGGCGGAAGCTCTCGGACACCGTGAATTCGTTATGACAAAACTCTATCGCAGCGCGTAAGGAAAAAAGTGATAAACGCCGGGTGGTTACCAAATTGCTTGCGCTGCCCGGCGTAATACCCGCTAGTTTGGCGGAGGTTCGAAAAGATACCTCGAGGATACGGGGACACGAACAATCATGATAATCACAGGAGGAAACCATGGACGTTTTGAAGAAAATCGGTGTGACCGTTTTCGGTGCCGCACTGTCACTGGCGGTTTCGGCGGCGATCACCGGGATGCCGCAGGCGCAGGCCTTCCCCGATAAACCCATCAATTACATCATTCCCTTCGGCCCCGGCGGCGAATCCGATGTCACCGCCCGTCATCAGCAGTCCTTTTTCAAGGACAAGTTCGGCGAAGATCTCGTCATTGCCTACAAGCCCGGTGGTGGCGGCGCGGTCGGCTGGTCACAGCTCAACGGCATGATCGGTGACGGTTACACCATCATGGGCATCAACCTGCCCCATATTGTCATCAAGCCGCTGCAAAAGGATGTCGGTTTCAAGACCGAAGATATCGTCGGCATCTACATGTTCCATTATACGCCCGACGCGCTCGTGGTGAACGCGGACAGTGATATCAAGTCTCTTCAGGATCTGGTCGATTATGCCAAGGCGAATCCCGGCAAGCTGACCCTGTCCGGTTCGGGCAAGGGCACGGGAAATCATCTGGCTCAGGTCCGTTTCGACAAGCTGGCCGGCATCAAGAGCACCTACGTTGCCTTCAAAGGCACAGGCAAGGCTGTTGCCGCGTTGCTCGGCGATCAGGTCAAGGCTGAATGGGGCTACACCTCGGTTGGTGCCACGCAGGGCGAAAAGGTCCGTATGCTTGCGGTTGCAATGGAAGAACGTCATCCCAAATTCCCGGATGTTCCGACTTTCAAGGAACTCGGTTTCGACCTGGTATCGGGGGCCTATCGCGGTATCGCGGTTCCGAAGTCCACACCGGAGGATATTCGCGTCAAGCTCTCGGACATGATCGGCGAGATCAATGCGGATCCGAAGTTCCGCCAGCGGATGGAAAATGACGGGATGGCTCTGCTCGACGTTGGCTACAAGGATTACAATGCCTTCGTTGCCGAGCAGGCGGTGGTTTATGAAAGTTCCGCCCGCGAAGCCGGCGTAATCAAATAAGCTGCTGATTTGAGCACGACCTCGCAGTGAGGATCATCCAATAAGCGGAAGAGCGATTCCCGTTCCTGATTGTTTCAATCGGGAACGGTCGTGCTCTGACGCCGAAGTGTAACTGGGTATCGGAACCGGGACTCTGCGGTTATGACCGGACTGGACTATCTCTGGCAGGCTTTAACGCCGCTCAATATATTGCTGGCTCTGGCCGGTGTGGTGGCGGGAACCATTATCGGTTCGCTGCCGGGCCTGACCGCGACCATGGCCGTTGCGGTTCTGGTGCCGATTACCTTTTCCATGGAACCGGCGTCCGCCCTCATCCTTATGGGGGCGATCTACACCGGTGCCATCTATGGCGGCGCCTATTCCGCCATTCTTCTCAATACGCCAGGAACCCCCTCGGCGATTGCCACGACCTTCGATGGCTATCCCATGGCCAAGCGTGGTGACGGCGATCTTGCAATCACCCTGGCCTGCATCTCTTCGGTGGTCGGCGGGCTGATTGGCGCCGGGTTTTTGTTTGCGCTTGCGCCGCCCCTGGCTGAAGTGGCGCTGGCGTTCGGCCCCGTCGAATACTTCTGGCTGGCGGTCTTCGGACTGACTCTGATTTCGGCCCTGTCGGAAGGCAATCTCCTCAAGGGTCTGATCGGCGCGTGCTTTGGACTTCTGCTGGCCTCCGTTGGCGTTGCCGAGATCTCCGCCGACATCCGCTTTACCTTTGGCAGCCAGGTGCTGCTCGGCGGGATTGAAACCGTCTCGGCGCTGATCGGTCTCTACTGCATCCCGGTGATGATCGATCTGGTGGCGACGCCGGACCGGCATCTGAAGGTCACAACGGAGTCCAAGGGTTTCCGGCTGCGCGAAGCGCTGGTGATCTCCTGGAAGGGAAAATTCAATCTGATCCGAAGCTCGGTGATCGGAACCCTGGTCGGTATTCTTCCCGGTGCGGGCGGCTCGATCGCCGGTCTGGTGGCCTATTCCGAAGCGCGCCGAAGCTCCAGGCGCAGTGCATTCTTCGGCAAGGGCGAACCGGATGGGGTGCAGGCTACCGAGTCTGCCAACAACGCGACGGTTGGCGGTGGCTTCATCCCGACACTGGTGCTGGGTATCCCGGGAACACCGCCGGATGCGGTCATCCTCGGCGCCCTGATGATCCAGGGTGTGCGCACGGGGCCCAGTCTCTTCACCGAGAACGGTTCTATCGTCTACACCTTTATCTACGGGCTGATTCTGGCGACTGTTCTGATGTTGCCTGCCGGGCTGGTGATCGGACGCTATGCCTACAAGACGATCATCACGATCCCGAAAGCCATGCTGGTTCCGACCGTGGCGTTCATGACCATGATCGGCACCTATGCCATCCGGAACTCGATTTCCGATGTGGTGATCATGATCGTTCTCGGTGTCGTCGGATGGTTTATCAACCGTTTCGGTTTCAGTCCCTCGCCGATTGTCCTCGGATTGATCCTGGGACGCATCGCCGAACAGGGTTTCGTTCAGGCCTGGACCATCGGCGCGGCGGGGGAAGACCTGACAGGTATGTTCTTTGGACGGCCCATCAGTCTGGTGATCATTGTCTTTACCCTGCTGTCTCTGTTCTATCCTCTGATCAGGAAGCGCTGGAGCGCGACGGGAGCTGTGCAAAATGCGGACTGAAGCGAAAAAGCGCCCTGAAGCGGGAAAAACCCGGGGCGGGATTGATCTGGCGGGAACCCTGTCCGCCATGGTTTTCATTGTTCTGGCCTGTCTGGCGCTGTGGGACACCACCAGCATGACGGACTCGGACTCATACGTTTTCCCCTGGGCCATTGCGGCGGCGATGATTGTCTTCTGCATCCTGCTGATCGTCTATAATCTGACGCGGGCCGCGGTTGGCGCAGGCGATTCCGAGGGGCCGGAAAGTTCGCTGAACCATGGCTCCACGCCCCGGCGTGTCGGTCTGGTCGTGGCGATGCTGGGGCCAGCCCTTGCGATGCCTTGGACCGGGTTCCTCCTGTCCGGTATTATCGCCTTTGGCGCGATCATGCTTCTTGCCATGTACGATCCCTGGACGGGACGCCGGCGCATCGTCTTCCCGCTGGCCGGTCTGGCGATTGTGCTGGGGTTCTACACGCTCTTTTCCAAAGTTCTTCTGGTCCCTCTTCCGGTCGGCATCTGGTTCCGCTGAAGCGGTCAGGCCGGCTTTTGCTCAGTTGAAGCGGGTACGCTTCGACCGTTAATCATAGGTAATGCAGCTATGCCCGATTTAGTCATTTGCGAATTCATGGATCAGGCGGCAGTGGACGGCCTGCAGAAAGACTTTGATCTTCACTACGATCCCGATCTGGTGGATAAGCCTGACGAACTGCTGAAGCTTGTCGCAGACGCGCGTGCCCTGATTGTCAGAAACCGGACCCAGGTTCGCGGTGCCCTGCTTGAAGCCGGAACCTCTTTGATGGTGATCGGGCGTCTGGGGGTCGGACTGGACAATATCGATCTGGTCACCTGCGCTACGCGGAATATCGAGGTCTGCCCGGCGAGTGGCGCCAATGACGATCCGGTGGCCGAATACGTGATTGCCATGATGCTCGTATTGCTGCGCGGGGGCTTTCAGGCTACGGCGTCGGTGATTGCCGGCGACTGGCCGCGTCAGGCCTGTATCGGGCGGGAAGTCGCGGGGAAGCAGCTTGGCCTGGTCGGTTTCGGCGGTATTGCGCGCAACGTTGCCGCCCGGGCGCGTAATCTGGGGATGACGATTGCTGCCTACGACCCTTTTCTGCCGGCAGAGAACCCGGCCTGGAAAGACTGTGAGAAGCTGGAACTCGGTGCGCTCCTGGGGGCCTGCGATGTCATCAGCCTGCATGTTCCGCTCAGCGACGCGACCCGCAATCTTCTCGATGCGCCGGCGATCGCCGGCATGAAAAAGCGGGCGGTGGTGATCAATACCGCCCGCGGCGGTGTCATCGACGAGCACGCGCTGGCCGAAGCCCTCAAGAAAGGCGCACTTGGCGGTGCGGCCATCGACGTCTATGCGACCGAACCGGTTACCGCTGATTCGGGCAAGCTTTTTGCCGGCGTTCCCAATCTCTTCCTCACGCCGCACATCGCCGGCGTAACCGAAGAAGCCAATGTCCGGGTGAGTGGCGTGACGGCGGACAACGTGCGCCGGGTTCTGGAGAAAGCATCGTGAGCGCAAGCACGACAGGATTGGCTTACACCGCGCTTGACGATCTGAAGGATCTGGTCTGCCGTGTTCTGACGGCTCATGACACTTCGCCGGAAAACGCCGCCAGTGTCGCGAACGCCCTGGTGGCGGCCGAGGTCGATGGCCAGAAGGGGCACGGTCTTTCCCGGCTCGGCGCCTATGCCGCTCAGGCGGCGTCGGGAAAGGTGCAGGGGCATGCGGTGCCGCAGGTGGAGACTGTCGGCACGGCGGCACTACGGATCGATGCCGGGGCGGGCTTTGCTTTTCCGGCCATGGATGTTGCCATCGGGCGTCTGGCGGAAATGGCACCCTCCTGTGGGATTGCGGTGGCGGGGGTCTTTCGCTCGCACCATTTCGGCCAGGCCGGTTATCACGTGGAGCGTCTTGCCGGTCATGGGCTGGTCGGTCTGATTCTCGGTAACAGCCCCAAGGCGATTGCGCCCTGGGGCGGCAAGGACGGTATCTTTGGAACCAATCCGATCGCCTTTGCCGCGCCGCGCCGCGCCGCGTCTTCGTTGGTGATCGATCTCAGTCTGAGCAAGGTTGCCCGGGGCAAGGTTATGGTCGCGGCGAAGCGGGGAGAGCCGATCCCGGAAGGCTGGGCGCTGGACAAGGACGGGCAGCCTACGACCGATGCCCAGGCGGCGCTGGAGGGCACGATGGTGCCGATCGGCGACGCCAAGGGAGCGGCGCTGGTCCTGATGGTCGAGATCCTTGCCGCTGCCGTGACCGGCGCCAACTTCGGGTTTGAAGCCTCGTCCTTCTTCACGGCCGACGGCCCAGCGCCGGGCGTTGGACAGATGATTATCGCCATCGATCCGAACCGGATTTCCGGAGAGGGTTTCGCCGACCGGCTGGAGGTGTTGCTGAATGCCATTCTGATCCAGCCCGGCACGCGTCTGCCGGGCATGCGCCGTCTGAGCGCGCGGGCGGAGGCCGCGAAGAAGGGGATCGCCGTCGACACTGCCTTCCTAGCGGAACTGGAGCAATTGGCGCAGCGATAGAGCCGGAGGTGACGGGTCTGGGTGGTGTGTGGACTGCAGGTTCGTTAAAAATCTTGTTATGCAGCACTGCCGTTGGTCTAAACTGATGTCGCGGTCAGTCTTCGATGATCGGGGACCCGCAGGATGCATCCAGCTCCGTCGCGAAAGGACAGCGCTTCGTGATTGATCTCTATACCTGGACCACGCCCAACGGCCGTAAAGTCTCGATCATGCTCGAAGAGCTGGGGTTGCCGTATCGCAGCATCCCCATCAACATCACGGAAGACGATCAGTTCGAGCCCGATTTTCTGAAGATCAGCCCGAACAACAAGATTCCGGCCATTGTCGATACTGAAACCGGAATCTCGATGATGGAATCGGCTGCGATCATGCTCTATCTGTCGAAGAAGACCGGTGGCAAACTGGTCCCCGGTGACGAAGCAGGCTACTGGCGCATGATGGAATGGCTGATGCTGCAGATGGGGGGCGTCGGGCCGATGCTGGGACAGGCGCATCACTTCCTGCACTTCAATGCCGGCAAGGCGCCCTATGCCGAGGAACGCTACGGCAAGGAGGCCGCGCGGATCTACGGCGTGCTGGATAAACGCCTGGGCGAGGCGCCCTATCTGGCCGGCGATGAACTCTCGATTGCCGATATCGCCACCTGGCCCTGGATCTCCCGTTTTGAATGGCAGAAGATCGATCTCAATTCCTTTGAGAATCTCGCCCGCTGGTACAGGGAACTGGCCGCGCGTCCGGCGTTCCGGCGTGGCTATCATGTTCCCAAACAGATGGGCGAAATCCCCATGCCCTGAGGGTGTGATCGCTCGGGTAAATATCAGGTAAGGACAACTTCATGCTCTACGCCATTGGCGACAAGGAACCGCAACTTGTCGAGGAGGCCTGCTGGATCGCACCGACCGCAATCGTGATCGGCGACGTTACTCTGGCGCGCAACTGCTCGATCTGGTGGGGCGCGGTGCTGCGCGGCGACAACGACAGCATCACGCTGGGCGAGGGCAGCAATGTTCAGGAGAACTCCGTGATCCATGTCGATCCGGGCTTTCCCTGTCACATCGGGGCCGGCGTCACCATTGGCCACAGCGTTACCCTGCATGGCTGCAGCATCGGCGACGGGTCGTTGATCGGTGTCGGCTCGATTATCCTGAATGGGGCCAGGATCGGCCGTAACTGCCTGATCGGCGCCAACAGCTTCGTTGGCGAAGGCAAGGAGATTCCCGACAATTCCCTGGTCTTCGGGGCACCGGCCAAAGTCGTTCGGGAATTGTCGGATGAACATATCGAGCGGCTGCGGATGTCCGCGGAATCCTACGTCACGAAAATCCCCGAGTACCGGAAAAATCTGCGGCGGCTCGATTAAGATCCACGCGGCAGATCTCTGGAGCAGATCCGGTTTAGTGGCGATGCCGTAATGCCCGGCCGGGACGGGCGCCGGTGAAGGCACCGTCCTGCCACACTGCGCGGCCGTTGACGAAGACGCGGTCGATTCCGCGTGCCGGGGTTTTCGGTTTCTCGAAAGTTGCGGAGTCCTCAATCGTATCGGCATCGAAGATGACGAGGTCGGCAAAGGCGCCTGGCCGGATCACGCCCCGATCCTTGATCCTGAACTGTTCGGCGGTCATGGCGGTCATCTTCCGCACGGCGGTTTCCAGATCGAACAGTCCCTCGTCGCGGCTGTAGTGGCCGAGGACGCGGGGGAAGGTGCCCCAGAGGCGCGGGTGGGGATGCTCGTCGCCGGGGATGCCGTCCGAGCCGATCATGGTGTGGGGATAGGCCAGGATGCGCTGTACGTCCTTTTCGTCCATGGAAAAGAAGATACCGCCGGCGGGCAGCAACGCACCGATGGCTTCGTCGACCGGGCACCCCATGTCTTTTGCAACATCCTCGAGATCCCAGCCCGAATAGTTCGGATGCGGTACAGACCAGGTGACGAGGACCTTGGAAGCCGTCATCAGGCGCCCGGCATCGAGCATGGTGGAGCCGGCAACGTAAGGATAGGCATCGAGCGCGAGCGGCTGGGTCGCACGCGCCTGGTCGATCAGCGCCAGGGTCTCGCCCGCGCGGCCGTGATTTCTGATGCCGACGCATTTGTGATGAGAGATCAGAACCGGTACAGCGGCTTCCCGCCCGATCCGGATGGTTTCCGCGATGGAGTCCGAAATATTATCGGCTTCGTCGCGCATATGGGTTGTATGGAGGGCGTCGAATTTGTTGAAACCCTCCAGGATGGCGATGACTTCCTCGGTGGAGGCCTGGCTGGCCGGCGGATAGAACAGTCCGGTGGAGAAGCCGGCGGCGCCGGCTTCCATGCAGCGTGTCAGTTCCTTCCGCATGGTCCGGATCTCGTCATTGGTGGCTGTCCGGTCGAGCCGGTCCATCGCACCCACGCGCAGGGTGGAATGACCGACCTGACAGATGGCGTTCACCGCGGCGGGGGCTGCATCCAGCGCGTCCAGGTAGCCCGCGAAGTCGGCGTGAAAGTCCTTGGGATCACCGGACAGCAGATCGATGGGGGCCGGTGGCCGGCGGTCGATCTTCAGCGGTGCAATGCTGACCCCGCAGTTGCCGGTGACCACAGAGGTCACGCCCTGGCTGATCTTGAATTCCATCGAGGGGGTTGCCAGAAGGGCATGATCGTCGTGGGTATGGGAATCGATGAAGCCCGGCGCCAGGACCTTGCCGCCGGCATCGATCTCGACCGCGCCGCGTTCTTTCGAGAGGTCGCCCACCGCCACGATGCGATCGTCACGAACCGCCAGATCACCCTTGTAGGACGGCGTTCCGCTGCCGTCGATAATGCGGGCGTTCCTGACGAGAAGGTCGTGGGAACCGGAGACGCCGCCAATTGTGTTTTCGGTCACGTTTCTCTTTCGTCCTTTTGGGAGATCCAACCTGCCGTGCAGGTTTTCGGGAGCAGGGCAGAGGAGAGCCCGGGTGTTGTCAGAATAACGCTTCGTCCAGTGCCATGACGCTGTCGGCACCCGCGACCGCCGCTGCATAGCCCCCCGCCTGCGGGAGCAGGTTTGCCTGATAGAAGCGGGCGGTCTTGATCTTGGCATCGAAAAATTCTGCGTTGCCGTCGCCACTGGCCAGCTTGCCGCTTGCGATCAGGGCGCTTTTACTGAGAAGCCAGCCGCCGGCGACCGTGCCGAAGAGATTGAGATAAGGCGTGGCTGCGGCCGCGGCGGTGATCATGTCGTCAGAGCCCGTTTTCAAAAGCGCGGCTGTCGTGTCCGCCAGCAGCTGAACCTGTTCGATTGTCGGCGCGGCCAGGGCGGCAACCTGTTGGTTGTCGCTCGCCGCCACTTCGGCGAGGGTTTCGAGCATTTCCGCGATCAGGGTGCGCACCGCTTCGCCGCCGTCCCGCAGCAGTTTCCTGGACAGCAGGTCGAGCGCCTGAATGCCGGTCGTCCCTTCGTAGATCGGCAGGATGCGGGCGTCGCGATAATGCTGTGCGGCGCCGGTTTCCTCGATAAAGCCCATCCCGCCGTGGATCTGTACGCCCAGCGAAGCAACAGTGCAGCCCATCTCGGTCGACCAGCCCTTGGTGATCGGGGTTAGAAGCTCGGCCCGCGCGGCGCTTTTCGCACGCGCCTGGGCATCGGGATGATGGTTCGCACGATCGATTTCCGCCGCGTTGAGATAGGCCAGACACCGCATGGCTTCGGTCGCTGCCCGCATGGTCATCAGCATACGCCGCACGTCGGGATGACGAATGATCGGGTCGCCCTTCTGGTTTGTGCTGCCGATGGCGCGGCTCTGAACGCGTTCCCGGGCGAAAGCGGCTGCCTGCTGGTAGGCCCGCTCGGCGATGGCGGCACCCTGCACGCCAACCGAGAGGCGGGCGTTGTTCATCATGGTGAACATGCAGGCCATGCCCTTGTTCTCTTCACCCACCAGATATCCGATCGCGCCGTCATCGTCGCCGTAAGCCATCACACAGGTCGGCGAGGCATTGATGCCAAGTTTGTGCTCCAGCGACACACAACGCAGATCGTTTCTCTGTCCCAACGAACCGTCGGCGTTGACCAGGAACTTCGGAACGATGAAAAGGCTGATGCCCTTGGTGCCCGCCGGTGCGTCCGGCAGCCGGGCCAGCACCAGATGCACGATGTTGTCGGTGCAGTCGTGTTCGCCCCAGGTGATGAAGATTTTTTGACCGGTGATCAGGTAATGATCGCCGCTCCGTTCGGCTTTGGTCTTCAGGGCGCCGACATCGGATCCGGCCTGCGGCTCGGTCAGATTCATCGTCCCGGTCCACTCGCCGGAGATCAGTTTGGTCAGATAGGTCCGTTTCTGCTCGTCGGTGCCATGGGTCTGGAGCAGTTCCACGGCACCCTGATTGAGCAGGGGGCAAAGCGCGAAGCTCATGTTCGCGGCGTTCCACATCTCGGTAACAGCCGTCGATACCGTCCAGGGGAGACCCTGGCCGCCGTATTCCCGGTCGAAGGGAAGGGAATTCCAGCCGCTTTCCACATATTGACGATAGGCTTCGCGGAATCCTTTCGGGGTCCTCACGACACCGTTCTCGAAGTCGAGGCCCTCACGGTCGCCGGTATGATTCAGAGGGGCAAGTACTTCAGTCGCCAGACGCCCGGCCTCTCCCAGCACGGCATCGACAAGATCCGGCGTCGCATCCCCATAGCCGGGCAGCTCGGCGATGCCGGGCAATCCGGCAATTTCGTCGAGAACGAAGCGCATATCGTCAAGGGGAGCGATGTAAGTCATGAATCCGTTTTCCTGTGCTGGCGTGGCTTGAACCGACTTGCCAGTGGTTACCCACATGCAGATTGCCTGCCGCAGGTTCAATTCTTATGACGCTGTAATGATTTAGCAAGTCCGGAGGTTCAGTTCCACTGTCCGGAGAACTTTCACCCCTGTTCAGGCGGATTTGCAGCTGGATTGTTCGCGGTCAGATCAGGTTCGACAGGATAGGTGAAAGATCCTTGCGCTGTAATATGATTCTGCAACCAATAGGGTAATTATATAAAATTAAGCATACATGCATTGTATAGTTACCAAAATCTCAAAAGGCGTTAATGATTCGTTTAGAATTTGTTAATATAATTAGCAAAATAAGCAATTGCAAATAACGTTGGATTGTTTTCGGGCACTTGATTTGGGCTGATGGTAGTTTCTGAAACATAGTTCAAATATCAACTTGTAATTGAGTGCGGTGAAAGCTTCAAGGCGGAGCGCGATGGTGAGAGCCCCTGAAACGACGTGGGGTAAAGAGCGTGTCTCGGAACAGATTCCCGCTGATGGGACTGCTTCGCGCCACGACTGGAGTACAGTGCTTGAACTGCAGGCGACGGGTGCGCCCCTGCAGCTCTCGCTTCATGCCATCATCGGTAAGGTCGAAGGCTTCTATCCGGGCATGCGTTGCGCCATCATGACGTTGGATAACGATGGATCGTCGTTGCGCCATCTTGCGGCACCAAGCATTCCCGACTGGTACTGCAAGGCCATCGACGGCATCGAAATCGGTCCGGGTGGCCATTGCTGCGCGGTATCGGCGTTCAACAGGCGGCGTATCGTGGTGGAAAACATAGAGGCCGATCCACTCTGGCTGGAGGTTGACGGCCGGTCAGCTGAAGCGGGATTGCATGCCTGCTGGTCTCAGCCGGTTTTTTCCATGAGCGGAGATCTGCTGGGAACCTTTGCGGCCTATCACGCGCAACCGCACGTGCCCTGGACCGGTGAGCTGGAAGACGTGATGATGGCCGCGCGTCTGACCGGCATCGCCCTGGAGCGGACGCGCACTGACTTCGAACTTCGGCTTGCAAAAGAAGTCGCGGAACGGGCTAGCCGGACAAAATCGGAATTTCTTGCCAGTGTGAGTCATGAGCTGCGCACGCCGCTCAATGCGATACTCGGCTTTTCCGAAATCATGAAGGACGGATTGCTGGGCCCTGACGGCTTTGTAAAGTATCCTGCCTATGCCAGTGATATCCACAGTTCGGCCCGGCATCTGCTGGATCTGATCAATGACGTTCTTGATCTCTCGCGATTTGAATCCGGACATGGCGAGCTCCACCCCGAAGCGGTCGAGGTGGCCGAGCTTATCAATGCCTCGATGGGCCTGCTCCGGGAGCAGGCTGTCAAAGCCGATGTTCGCCTGAAGTGCTCTGTCAGCAAAAAACTGCCGTTGCTATATGCCGATCCCCTGAAGGTGAAGCAGATTGTCGTTAATCTCATCTCGAACGCAATCAAGTTCTCGCCGCCGGAAAGTGTGGTTATGGTTCGCGCCAGTTTGCTGGAGAACGGCGATCTGGAAATTGCCGTGATCGATTCCGGAATCGGGATGAGCGAAGCCGATATCAAGATCGCCCTGGAACCCTTTCGCCAGGTGGAGAGCATTGCGACACGCAGCAGGCAGGGTGTGGGGCTCGGTCTGCCGCTCAGCAAGACTCTGGCCGAGCTTCACGGCGGAACCCTGGTAGTTCAGAGTTGGCCCGGTCAACGGACCACGGTTCGCGTCAGGCTTCCCGCCGAACGCCTGGCTGTGCCCTGATTTCCGGCGCAATTTCAGCAAATGAAGGATTCGCCTGAGCAGAATCTTCAATGAATGATCGCGGGCTAAGCGGGGAAGGAGCCAAATCGGCCCCTTCCTTTTGCTTCAAACCTTGCGAGTTTCAGAGCGCGGGCAGAGGAGGAAGCTTCTGCCCCAGCCATTTCTCGGACAGGTCGTTCAGTTGTCCGCCGAGCTTCTTGTGAAGGATGAAAACGTTCACCCACTGCAACAGATCGGAGTTACCTTTTTTTACTCCGATGAAGGCGGGCGAATCCTTGATGATGAACTTGGTCTCCACATCCAGGTCCGGATTGTCCGCTTTCAGTGTGGCGGCAACGGTATTGCCGGTAACCAGTACCTCGACCTGGCCGGAGAGGTAGGCGGCAAGGTTGGCCGCGTTGTCACCGAAGCGGATGATTTCGATGCCCTTGGGACCATTCTCCGTCAGTTCCAGATCTTCAAGCGTACCGCCGGTGACGCCGACTTTCTTGCCGACAAGATCTTTCGCTGAAGCAATGGCCATGGCGTTGGGCGCAAAGGCTCCGGAAAAGAAGGGGGCGTAAGCGCTGGAAAACCAGATCGATTTGGCGCGTTCGGGGTTGGCGCCCATGGAGGAGATAACCATGTCGACGCGGTCGGTTTCCAAAAAGGGGATCCGCTGTTTCGAAGTGACCGGTATCAGTTCGACCTCGACGCCCAGGTCCTTGGCGATCAGTTTGGCCACATCAACGTCGTAACCCGCATATTCACCCTCGGCGTTCAGCGAACCGAACGGCGGAAAGTTCTCGGGTATTGCAATCTTGACGGTTCCTGTTTCCAGGATATTGGAAAGGTCCGCGGCTGCAGGGCCTGCCTGCATGGCTCCTGCCAGGAATAGCGGCAGCAAAGCGGTTCTCAGTCTCTTCATCATCTCTGTCTCCTTCTTGTTTTTGAGTTTTTGTCTTTTCGATTTTGGGTGGTCTTTTGCGGCTATGCCGCCTCCGGTGGTTTGCGTTCGGAAATGCCGCCGAGTTTGCGTTCCAGACGCCTTGACCAGACGGACAGCGGAAAGCACAGGCAGAAATAGATCAGCGCCATGATCGGAAATACGATGAAAGGCTCCGTGCCGTTGACCGGTGCGTTGGCCCAGCGTTTGCCGACGGTCATCAGATCATGAAACCCGATGATGTAGGCGAGCGAGCTGCCCTTGATGATCTGCACCATGAAGCCGACGGTGGGAGCCAGCGATATACGGAAAGCCTGCGGGACAATGACCAGGCTGACGATCTGCAGGAATCCGAGACCCAGCGCCTTGCCACCCTCCCATTGTCCGGCGGGTACGGCTTCGACCGCGCCGCGCCAGACATCCGAAAGATAGGCGCTGGCATAAAGCGTCAGGGCAACGCCGGCCGCGATCCAGGGATTTATGTCGAGCCCCAGCAGACGGGGAACGCCAAGACCCAGCAGAAACAACAACATGAGCAGGGGAACAGACTGGAAGAACCAGATATAGCTGCTTGCGATGGCCTTGTTGCGCCGCGATGGCGTAATTCTGATCAGCGTGATGGTCAGGCCGATCAGACCGCCGCCGGCAAAGGCGATCAGCGACAGGTAGATGGTAAACTGAGTGGCTTCCAGAAGCTGGAAGATGACGATGCCAAACGGCTTCCCGAGAAGGGTGATGAGGAGTTCCTTCATTTTGCGGTCTGCCATCTGAACAAGCGGTGGTTCAGCGCATTCAGGGCGGCCTTGAAGCTCAGCGCCATCAGGATGTAGAGGCCGGTCAGGGTAATGAAAACCTCGAAGGACCGAAAGGTTCGGCTGTCGATGAACAGCCCGGCGGAAGTCAGGTCGGTCACGCCGATTTCCGCGAGAATACCGGTGGTCAGGAACAGGAAGATGAACTGGCTGTTCAGCGATGGGTACATGGCGGCGACGGCCTGCGGAAAAATGATTTTCCGGAAGACCAGCGAGCGGCGAATGCCCAACGCTGTGGCCGCCTCGATCTGCCCGATAGGAACATTCGCAAAACCCGCGCGCAGAATCTCAGCGAAATAGGCGGAAAAATTCAGGGTCAGCGCCAGCAGTCCGTGCGCCCAGAAAGGCCAGCGATAGCCAAGCAGCAGCGGCAAACCAAAGGCGACGAAAAAGAGCTGAACGATCAGCGGTGTGTTGCGGATGAATTCTACATAGCCGGCGGCGAAATGCTGCAGAACCGGCAGTTTGCCGAAACGGCAGGCGGCAAGCAGCGCCGCCAGCAGAAAACCGACCAGTCCGCCGCCGACCGCCAGCAACGCGCTGAGGCCCGCGCCCTCGGCTAAAAGCCACAGGTAGTCGCCGTTGCGGTATATCTCGAAGAACCTGAGTTCCACGTCACTTCCCCCCGTTTCAAAGCAAAGGACAGGCAAGAAGGATGCCAAAAGCTCAAGGGCAGGCGTACCGGCGATGTCATACCGGTTTGTGCCTTTACAGATCGCAAATCCGTCAGGGTCTGCACAAATTTTGTGCAGCGCGTTTCTTTGGTGTGCGATTCCCGTGCTTCACTGGTTCAGCGAAAGTGATCTGATGCCAGATTCGATCTGACGCTAGAATCTGATGACCTGGCGAACCGTCTTCCCCGATGCAAGCCGGTCGAAGCCGTTATTGATGTCCTCCAGGTCCAGGACCTCGCTCATCAGCTTGTTGACCGGCAGCAAGCCCTGACGGTAGAGGTCGATATAGCGGGGAATGTCGCGGAGCGGGACGCAGGAGCCGATATAACTGCCTTTGATCGTGCGTTCCTCGGCCACCATACTGACCTGCTGAAGGTCCCAGCGGTGGTCGGGATGGGGCAGGCCTGCACTCACGGTCGTACCGCCGCGCCGGGTTACGCGATAGGCCTGTTCCATGGCCTTGACCGATCCGGCCATCTCGAAGGCAAAATCGACACCGCCGCCGGTTGCGTCCCTGACCGCCTCGATGACGGTCTCGTCGGCGGCGTTGAATGTGTGCGTCGCGCCCAGTTCGCTTGCCAGGGTAAGCTTGCTGTCCTGAAGGTCTATCGCAATGATCCGGCTGGCGCCCGAAAGTTTCGCACCCAGAAGCGCATTGAGGCCGACACCACCCAGGCCGAGTATGGCAACGCTGCTGCCCGGGGAGACCCGCGCGGTGTTGACTACGGCGCCGACCCCGGTCAGGACCGCGCAGCCGAAAAGCGCCGCCTCTTCGTGGCTGAGTTCCTCGTCGTCGATCTTGATGAGAGACCGGCGGGAGACGACCGCGTATTCGGCAAATGCCGAGACACCCATGTGATGATGCAGTGTGGATTCGCCCGAGGCAACGGGGCGGTCCAGGCGTCGTTCGCCCGACAGCAGAGTTCCGGCATTGTTGGCGTGCGCCCCGGGTTCGCATAGCGCCGGCCGGCCTTCGGCGCAGGGCAGGCAACTGCCGCAACTGGGCACGAACACCATTACCACCCGGTCCCCGGTTTTGAGGTCCTCGACTCCGGGGCCGCATTCCGTGACCACGCCGGCAGCTTCGTGACCGATGACCATCGGTGTCGGGCGCGGCCGGCTGCCGTTGATCACCGACAGGTCAGAGTGGCAGAGCCCGGCGGCCTTGATCTCGACCAGGACTTCACCTGGCCCCGGTGGCGCCAGCTCGACCTCCTCGATAACCAGCGGCTTGGTCTCGCTGTAGGGCTGTGAGGCTCCCAGCGCGTGCAGGACGGCGGCTTTGATCTTCATCTTATCTCCCCTGATACGGCATGACTCAGCCTCGGCAGCGCGTCGGTTTGTCATGTTCTTGGCGCCTTCCCCGGTACTGGTGAAGGCTCAGCAGGTCGTAAGGCGTTGGCAGGGGAGTCTAATCGGAAGTGACTGAAGGAGATAGTGTGTTGTCGCGGCCAGGGACGTGTCTTTGGGAAAAATCCTGCTTTTATTCTGTCCTGTCCGGCTTCGTGTTTATTTGGCGGTAAAGCCGCCGTCGACGTTGATCACCTGACCTGTGATATAGGCGGAAGCGCGGGACGCCAGAAAAACCGCTAGGCCGTCCAGATCCTCCAGTTCACCGTTGCGGCCTATGGCGGTCTGGCGGGCGTTGTGCGCGGCCCGATCCGGATCCTTGAACACCGCCTGCGTCAATTCGGTGGGGAAGAAACCAGGCGCGATCGCGTTGGCGGTGATGCTGTCGCAGGACCAGGCCTCGGCCATTGCCCGGGTCAGCTGCGAAACGCCGCCTTTGGAGGCGCCGTAAGCGATGCAGTTCGGAAAGGCCCGGGTTGATTGCAGCGAGGCGATGTTGATGATCCGGCCGTATCTGGCGGCCCGCATCGCCGGAACACAGGCGCGGGCGAGGAAGAAGGGGACGGAAAGATTGAGTTTGAGCGTCAGATCCCAGCTTTCCTCAGTGATGTCCTCGGGGGCCTGACGCAGGTTCACGCCGGCGGCATTGACCAGTATCGTCGGTGCCCCGAAATGACCGCTGGCTTCGGTGTGCAGAGCGGTGAAGTCCGCCCGCTGCATGAGATCGGCGGGTAGACTTGCCGCGCGCCCGCAGCCTGCGGCATTGATCTCCGCCTTTGCAGCCTCCAGTTCTTCGCGCCGCCTGCCGACCAGAACGACGCCGGCCCCGGCCTGGGACAGTGCCCAGGCCATCCGCCGCCCGATGCCTGAGGTCGCGCCCGTGCAAAGGGCGACCGTGCCGCTTAAATCGAAGGCATTCATCTTCTTTTCCGTCATCGCCTGAGTCCAGTCAGAGGTAGATCTGCAGTGAGTCTAGCCGGAGAGTTCAAACACTTCACCCGGAAAGTACTTTGCCAGTCGAACATCGCCGCTGCGCGCATGGCCTTCCATGCCTTCCAGACGGGAGATCCGGGCGGTAACTGCGGCCACGTCGCGGTTGGCGTCGCGGGTCGAGCGCTGGTAGGTGACGGTCTTGATGAACTTTCCGACCGACAGGCCACCGGTATAACGCGCGGCGCCCTTGGTTGGAAGGATGTGATTTGTGCCTGATGTCTTGTCGCCGAAGGAGACAGTGGTTTCCTCCCCCAGAAACAGTGATCCGTAATTGCGCAGCCTGTTCAGCCACCACTGTGGATCGGCGGTCTGAACCTGCAGATGTTCGGCCGCGTAGTTGTCGCTGATCCTGACGGCTTCCTCGCGGCTTTGCGTCACCACCACTTCGCCGTAGTCGCGCCATGCCTCGCGGGCTGCCGTGCGGTTCGGCTCCGGCAGGGTCTCGATCGCGTCGGGCATCCGGCGCATGACATCCTCGGCAAGCTTTCGCGAAGTGGAGATCAGCCAGGCCGGGCTGTTGGGGCCGTGCTCCGCCTGACTGGCGAGATCGGTCGCGACGATCCAGGGGTCCGCGGTGTCGTCGGCGATGACCAGAATTTCCGTAGGTCCGGCGAACATGTCGATGCCGACGCGGCCGAACAGCAGGCGCTTGGCTTCGGCCACATACTGGTTGCCCGGGCCGACCAGCATATCGGCCTTGTGTCCGGTGAAAAGACCGAAGGCCATGGCCGCGATCCCCTGTACGCCGCCCAGCGCCAGTATCTGATCGACCCCCGCCAGCTTGAGCGTATAGAGGATGGCGGGGTTCACGCCACCGTCTCGGTTGGGCGGCGAACAGGCAATGACATTCTTGACGCCCGCCACTTTGGCTGTGGTGACGCTCATGATCGCCGAGGCAACATGGGAGTAACGCCCTCCGGGGATGTAGCAGCCGGCAGTCCGGACCGGGATCAGCTTCTGCCCGGCGAACAGACCCGGCGACAGCTCGGTCTCGAACTCACTCATGCTTCTCAGCTGCGCTTCGGCGAAGCCCCTGACCCGGTCGCGGGCGAAGCGCAGGTCGTCCTTGAGCCGCTGTGAGACCTGCTCTTCCGCCGCGTCGATGACGGCTTGCGGGACGATGATATCGCCCTCCCACTTATCGAATTTGCGGCTGTATTCAATAGCTTTGGCTTCGCCGCCGTCCTCGATGTCGCGCAGCATTCCGGCGACGAGGTCGCGCACATCGGCTTCGCCGCTCGAGGAGGACATCGGCGCCTTCTTGAGATATATGGCCTGAGGATGGCCGGCGACAGGAAGGTCGCTTTCGCCTGAAAACATGGATCGCCTCTCCCAATTTGATGATACACGGCGTTTCAGATTGCCGGACAGTTATCATCATTCAAAAATGAAAGCGCTTACATTAGTGAATACAGAAAACCACCGTTGTTAATTCAGGGTCAAGTGAATAAAGTTGTATTGAACAGGGATTTTCGATGCAGTGTAATGAAATCAGACGATAAATTGGAGATCGGATTGCACACATTTCGTTGGTGTGAAGGCAATCATCCGGTGTATTTTTAGAAAGCGCTTACACATTGCCTGAAAAAATGCCCACGCTGGAGGACGTTGCGCGCAGGGCCGGAGTGTCGACGGCGAGCGTCTCGCGGTTTCTCAACACACCGGATCGGGTGCGGCAGGAGCGTCGTGACAGGATCGAATCTGCCGTTTCCGCGCTCGGCTACGTGCCGCACGGGGCAGCGCGTGCCCTGGCATCGCAACGGACTCAAACCATCGGCGCCGTTATTCCCACGCTCGACAATGCGATATTCGCGCAAGGCGTTCAGGCCTTTCAGCGCCGCCTGCACGCCGAGGGCTACACTCTGTTGCTTGCCAGCTTCGATTATGACCAGGATGAAGAGGTCAGGAACGTCGATGCGCTTCTGACCCGTGGCGTCGATGCCCTGTTGCTGGTCGGATGCAGCCATGCTGAAAAGCTTTATGAACGGCTGGAAAAGAAGGGCGTGCCTTACGTTCAGACCTGGACGCTGGACCCGGGGCAGGCGCATCCCTGTGTCGGTTTCGACAATCGTGAGGCGGCCAGACGCATGGCGAGCTATCTCATCGATATCGGCCATCGCGAAATTGCACTGGTTATCGGGCTGACCGAAGGTAATGACCGCGCGGCGGAACGTGCAGCCGGGGTCAGAGACGCTTTGTCCGAAAGAGGTCTCCCGTTGCCGCCCGACCGCTATCTGCAGAAACGCTATGACGTTGCCGAAGGCCGGAGCGCCATGGGGCAGTTGCTGGATCGGCCGGTGCCGCCCACCGCGGTTATCTGCGGGAACGACGTGCTGGCCATGGGGGCGCTGTTTGAGTGTCAGGCCCGTGGCGTCCCGGTGCCGGAAATGATGTCGATTACCGGATTCGACGATCTGCCGTTGAGCGCAAACCTGCAACCGCCCCTTACGACGTTGCACATTCCCGCCGTGGAGATGGGGCGCCGGGCCGCGGAGTATCTGCTGGCCCGGTTGGGCGGTGAGCCGATGCCACGCTCTACCGAACTGGAAGTGGGCTTGCTTGTGCGGGGGACGACCGCACCGCCTCCCGTTCGCAAATAGGCGTTACCCTGCATCACCATCGCCGCTGTGTGGATCGGCGAGCGACCGGTGCTGTCGTTAGCGGCGCTGTAAAGAAAGAGGAGACCCCGTGGGGGGGCTTAATCCACGACCTTGTGCGGGTTCATGATGCCGGACGGATCGAGAGCGAGCTTGATCTTTTTCATCAGACCGATCTCCACCGCCGATTTGTAGTGGGCGTTGGATTCGACCTTGAGGCGGCCAATGCCGTGTTCGGCGCTGATCGACCCCCCCAATCCCACCACGATGTCGTGGACCACTTCGTTGATCTCGTCCCAGCGGGCGAGAAAGGTCTCTTTGTCCGCGCCGACCGGCTGGCTGAGATTGAAGTGAATGTTGCCGTCGCCGATATGGCCGAAGGGCACCGGGCGAATACCGGGAATGCGTTCAATGACCGCGGCGGTGGCGCGTTCCAGAAATTCCGGAACACTGGAGATCGGCACCGAGATATCGTGCTTGATCGACCCGCCTTCGTGCTTCTGCGCCTCGACCATGGCTTCGCGAATGCGCCAGAAAGCGGCGGCCTGGGTCTGGTTCGCGGCCACCGCTGCGTCGATAACCAGATCATCCTCGAAGGCGCCTGAAAGCACGGTCATCATGGTTTCGGACAGGCTGCCGTCTTCAACACCGGCGACCAGATCGATGAGAACATACCAGTCGTGAGGTTCCCCGAGCGGGTCGACGACACCGGCAACGTGCTTCAGGGAATTTTCGAGACCTATTCTGGGAATAAGCTCGAAACTGCTGACCGCTTCGCCTGAAATGCTCCGGCAACGTCCAAGCAGTTCCACTGCGGCCGCCGGACTGGGCACGGCGGCAAAGGCGGTGACCCGGTCGCGCGGTTTGGCGAAGAGCTTGAGCACGGCGGCGGTTATGATGCCCAGAGTGCCCTCGGCGCCGATAAAGAGGTTCTTGAGATCGTAACCGGTGTTGTCCTTGCGCAGGGCGCGCAGGCC
>Ga0214472_10001555_pt1 | contig 25473 bp, 29 predicted proteins | sample RVTome_6_FD_207662 | JGI IMG/M metagenome (GOLD analysis project Ga0214472, IMG submission 207662) | Soil microbial communities from uranium-contaminated site in the Upper Colorado River Basin, Wyoming, United States - RVT140D175 | ecosystem: Environmental > Terrestrial > Soil > Contaminated >...
CCTCTTCGCCGTGGCCCTCTTCGCCGTGGCCCTCTTCGCCGTGGCCCTCTTCGCCGTGGCCCTCTTCGCCGTGGCCCTCTTCGCCGTGGCCCTCTTCGCCGTGGCCCTCTTCGCCGTGGCCCTCTTCGCCGTGGCCCTCTTCACGGTCGTCTTCCTGCGCGTGTCCTTCTTCGTCGGCACGGTTCACCTCCGCTCTGACGTAGCCCTGTCTGGCCTCCGTGATTACATCCTTCAAGGACCCCTGGGCAAGAGGCCCGAGAGCCAAGTCGCTTTCCAATCCTCTGAGGTCGCCTCAAGGAGACTCGAGAATGCGATGCCAGGCAGGCGACGCCTTCGGATCCGCGGGTCCGTCGGGCATCCAGGCGCGAGGACCGCGCGTCGCGCGTCACCGCTCCGCGCGCTGGTCCCGCTTGGCTTTCTTGGCCTCACGCTTCTGCTTGAGCGTCTGGGCGGCGCTCTTCTTCGAGGACTTGCTCCGGCCCTTGTCCTTGCTCGCCATGCGATGGCCTCCTGACTAGGTCAGTGGGGAGCAAACTGAGCTGTTGGCTAACGCTACCGCCATGCTACTCCCGCTTCAGTGGGATGAACCCTTGGCCTCTCAATGATCGAAGCCATGGCGAGCTGCACGCCGGTGGGTGCCACGCCTCGAGGACCGGGGAACGCCTGAAGGGCGCAGAAACCCGTGATCATGCCGCCGCTCTTGAGTACTCGTGGATGAGACCGGCGAGCAAGTCGCGTCGACGGACGAGACCGGGGTGGGAGCAGTTGGCCGCATGCCAGTTCGGGCCATTCGGAGTGGCCAGCCGATCTCCTCGGCCAGGCAGCCATTCGAACACGCCCCATCCGGTACCCGGGCACGCCGGAGGGCAGGCGCGGGCACCCCGGCCTCCTGCTATGTCGATCGGTCCATACCTCCGGACTTGGTCGCTCGTCGAACCCGCCACCCTTCGGCGGCGGCGAGCCGCTCACGCCGCCCCTGCGAGAGCAGCGCTCGGACCCTCAGCTCCCCGGTGGCTAGCAGAAATGCGCCGTGAGCGTCTTCACCTCACGGCCGTTAGCACCCCGGTCGCCGACCGCCCAGATATCGCTCGCGGAGCGGGCCGAGATGTCCGCGAAGCCGTTGGAGCCGCCTTCCACGTCAGCGGTGAAGGCGATCCGCCAGCGCTCCTCGTTCCAGTGTTCGACGAGCCCTTTCCCGCCAGTGTTGCCCACGGCCCACGCGTCCCGCCGGGACGGGGCCCGGCCGCAACCGGGCCCCATCCGTGCCGCTAGGGGGGATCAGGCGGACTGGCTGTACGGGCCGCCGTGAGGTCCGGGGCTCGTCGAGCAGCTTCGGCTCGAGCGGCGTCCAATCCTCGGTCACGAGCACCTTGTCGAACGAGCCGTAGAGAACGGTGACGCTTGCATCCAGGGCGTGTACCTTGCCGATGTCCTCGCATGGCCCTCGTAGTACTCCTGTCGTCTGAAGGGCCGCGGCCTCGGCGTCGGCGCGGGTCACGGCGACTTCGTCCTCGTGGGGCTCCATGAACGCCTCCTCCTCTCGCTGTTCGGCCGGGAGTCGTCGTCCCAGCCCCCGACCGCGTAAGCAACACCGCCGGCCAGGACGCTCGCGGCGACAACGGCGCCGGGCAGACGGGGAACGGTGTATCGTCCACAAGAAGGCTCAGCGTCGCTGGCTTCTTCGAGCAGTGCCGGCACGACAAGGGGCCGGAGGTCCGATGGCCAGCATGAAGGCCAGGACGGCGGGGAAGGAGGCAGTCGACGTGCCAATTGGCATCGTGAAGTGGTTCAGCTCCCAGAAGGGGTACGGTTTCATCTCCCAGGAGAACGGCCCCGATGTCTACGTGCACCAAAGTGCGATCCAGGGCGAGGAGTCCAAGGGACTAGAAGAGAACCAGAAGGTGGAGTTCGACATCACCGAAGGTCCGAAAGGCCCGCAGGCATCGAACGTCAGGTCAGTGGCCTAGGCGGGCACGCGACCCGGCGATCAGATACCCCCCTCTCCGACTAGGATGGTTGACCTAGCCGAGCATGATGGTCGACCTAACGGAGTGAGTGCCGCTGAGCGAGGCGCGGCAGATCTTGGGGCGGACCCAAGCCGTGATCTACCGGGCCGTGGACGCCGGGCTCGGCGAAGAGCCCTCGGAGCGCGGGCGTGATAAAGCGGTCCGCTTCGAGCCATCGGTGGACACCACCCCGGCGGGTCTGACAGTCAGAGCCGGCGAAGGCGTGGGCTCTCACCGACGGCCACCACCAGCATGGGGCTCTTCCCCTCGGCATCGGGGAGGAAGAACCGGGTCACCTCGTCGTCGTAGAAGGTGAGCCCGGTGGCGCCGTAGCGGTGGGCGTAGACGCCCAGGTAGATCCTGCCGGCGACGATGCCGGCCTCGAGCTGCGCCGCGCGGTAGCCGCGGGCGCCGAGCGCCCCGAGGGTCCGCGGGAGGTCGGCCATGAGGAAGTGGGTGGCCGCGGCGTAGGCCCCCAGCTCTTGCTCCAGGCAGAGGAAGCCGGCGTCCCGGCGGAAGTCCCCGGGCCTCAGGAGCCGGAGCTCGCCGTCCCGGAACACGTAGGCGCCGGGCTCGAGACCTTCCACGACGTTGGCGATCAGGTAGGGCTCGACGAGGTGAGCGCCGGAGGGTGCGCAGTCGGTCGGGATCCCAGCCGTGGCGAGCCGGAGGGTCGCGGCGAGGACCTCTGCCGGGATCGGCCTGGAGGGCACGAACACGCGGGCGGAGCCGCGGCGGCGGATGACCTCCTCCAGGGAGTCGGCGGGCCCGCCAGCCGGGAGCGCCGGAGGCTCCACCGATAGTCCGCCGCCGGATCCGGCGAAGCCCACCCGCCACCGGCGCACGTCCTCGGGCGAGTCCAGGCGGCCGGCCTCGTTCGCCTCCAGGATGCCCTCGAAGACGTATTCCGTGCGGGAGAGGGGCGCGACCCGGAACCCGACTTCGTCGGCGGGGGCGTCGGCCGGTGGAACCTCCGCGTCGCTCGCCCCCACCGGGACCAGACAGAGGGGAACCTCGCGGCGCTCCTCCAGGCCGAGCAGCGCGCCCACCTCGGCGTCGGTGAACCCCAGGACCACCCGGGCGGGGAGACGGGCCGCGGCGGCCAGGGCGAGGACGTTCGCCAGGATCATGCCGGCGTCCCAGAACAGGTGGCGGTACCCGCGCTCCGTGTACTTCCACGCGGTCCGCCAGGGGATGCCGGTGAGGGCGAGCACGGCCGGGGCCCGGGCCACGGCCGGCTCGGAGGCGGTCGCGCGGACCAGGAGGCCCCGGTGGTCGCCCTCCCGGAGGCGGGTGAGGGCCCGGCCCGCCGGGTCGAAGTGATACACGCCCCCGGGAAGGCCCGCGAGGTCGGCGCAGGCCACGTAGACCTCGACCGGGTACAGGGCCCCGGCCGACGCGTAGTTGCGGAAGCGGGTGACGTCGACGCTCGGGAAGGTCACGGTGTGGTGCACGCCGGCGCCGTACAGGAGGAGCCGGGCGAGGGACGCGAGGTCCGGCCCCGGTGCGGGCCGGGGCGCGGCGACGGCGGCGATGGTCTCGAGGGCCGGGACATCGAGGGAGGGGACGTCGTCGGGGAGGTCGACCCGGTCGAGGCCCGGGTAGACCTTGAACGGGTGGGGCTTGTTGTCCCAGTCGAGACGGTGGAACCGCCTCCGGACGCTCTCGGGGGAGTGCTTGGTCGCCTCGTGGTAGGCGAGGATGGCGGAGACGCGGCCGTCGCGGTCGTCGGCCACGTTAGCCCCCGCGAGGCCGCTCGCGCGGGATCTCCTGGGCCAGCTCCACGACGAACCCGTCCGGGTCGAGGACGTGGAGGGTGCGGTGCCCCCACGGCCGGTCGACCGGCCCGGCCAGGATCTCGACCCCCTGGCCGCGGAGCCGCTCGGCCTCGGCGTCGACGTCGTCGACCAGGAAGAGGACCTCGCCCGCGGGCCCACCGCTACCCGCCTGCCGCCCGATCAGTCCGGGCAGCCGTGCGCGCTGGTAGAGGCCGAACTTCGTGCCGCGCGTGGCGAACTCCCCGTACCCGGAGTCCTGGAGCTTGAACGGCAGCCCGATCACGTCCCGGTAGAACGCGATGGACGCCTCGAGGTCCCGCACGTACAGCACGACGTAATCGATGGTCTCCACGCCAGCATCAAAGCACGGCGACGCGTCGGACACTCCCCAGATGAACTCGGCTACGGGTCGGCGACCGGCCGTCTCACTGACACCCCACCCCGAATCGCCGAATCCTTCATGGGCAGAAGTGCGGTTATCGTCTTGGCGATACAAGGTGCAACGCCTCGGACCGCTTCACGATCCAAGACTTTCGAAGACGTACCCATTTTCGCTGCAGACCGACACCCTCTCGACGTTGGGGCCGGGATGGACCAGGATCGCCCCGCTGCCATCGGTGAGGATCCATTCGAGGCGCTGTGAATCGCTGCGGGCGACCGACGCTCGCCCCGGCCGGCCTCCGTGACGACAGCACGGCCAACGAGGAGGTTCGGCCGGCGTGACGTGGGCCCTGGAAAGAGCGCCTAACCCCCGGGTGATCCGTGTCCACACGACTGTCGAGCTCACCCGGGCCACCATCGAGAAGTGCCCGCCGGCGAGCCCACCCGAAGGACTCCGCTCCTTGCTCGCAGTGGAGGGGGTCCGTTCCGTTGACCTCCACCGGTACCGGGCGCGGCTGAACCTAAGCCCCGGTTGCGACGCCAAGGCGGCGTGGGATGGGGTAGCGAGGGCCATCGAGGCAGCGTGGGGGGCTCCCGCTCCCCTTCTCAGCGAGCCTTCGCCACGAGCGTTCGAGGTCGCCTACGAAGGACCCAGGATCGTGGCCGAGAGCCCGGAGATGGCCGCTCCCGATCCAACCCTCGCGGCTCTGTTCCGCGTCCCCGGGGTGGCCGAGGCCATCCTCGAGGCTGGCTGGGTACGGGTCCGGCTGGGCCGTCTGTTCTCCTGGGAGGACGTGGAGGCCTCGGTCCGCTGGGCTCTGCAGCCGTGACTCCGCTGCGGGATGTCCCGCACGGGTACCTCGCGCTCCCCGGGCGAACGCCGGGGGCTCGTACAGCGCACCCGCGAAGGGATCATCGCCCCAACCAACCCGTAGCACCGCGCCCGGATCAATTCCGACTCACGTTTGACTTTCGCCCTCTCTAAGCCCGCGCTCGGGCGCCTGTCAATAGCCCCTCCCGATCGTCATCCGCTACGACGATCCCTGGGAAGCAGGTTCCCGGTGGGCGCCTGGCTCCGGGCCGAACCGGTTCGGGCGGAAGGCAGCCCGCGTCCGGCGCCGCCCGGAGGAAGCGGCCTCGGGTACAGGGGCCTGGCCTTGGACACGGGGGGCGGCCAGACCACGAGCTTCCTCCCCCGCCGCCACTGCACGAGGACCATCTCGTGGCCCACCTGCAGGCCCGTTGCAGGATCGATATGGAACCGCCCGAAGAACGTCCCACAGTCCAGGGCGCAGGCCGCGCGCCACAGCGACTCGTCGTCGGCGCCGGCCTCCTCCAGGCAACGCTGGGCGATCAGACAGGCGGCGTAGGCCTGGGCGGCCGGGTAGTCGGGCGGAGCGCCTTGGGCCCGGATGCCCTCGGTGGCCTCGGCCGCACCGGGCCCGAAGTCGGGGAGGTAGGCGAGCCGCGGCTCCCACTGGCTCGGCCCCCAGGAACCCCTCGGCGTAGGTGCCGAGGGCCTGCGGGAACTCCTGCATCGCCGCGGCCGCGAGGCCAACCGCCTTCGGGCGTAGCCCGGACCCGAGGAGGGCCCGGGCCAGGACGACCTCGTCGTCGAAGGAGCCGGCGCTGATCACGACGTCCGGGCTCTGCCGTTCGAGGCTGGCCATGACGCTCGGGAGGTCGCTCGCCAAGGACGAGTAGGTGACGACGTCCGCGACGAACGTCGCATCGCTCGCCGCAGCCCGGACCCCGAGGGCCGCCATGCGGCCGAAGCCGCTGCCCCGCCGGTGGAGGAGGGCCACCCGGGCGGCGTCGGGGTCGAGGCTTCGGGCCAGCTCGATCAGACCGCCGAAGTACCGGCTCACCGGCGTGAGGATGCCGACGGCTCGACCGGCCTCCACGTGGATGTCGTCGGAGGCCCCGCCGTGATTCCAGAGAACCCTCCCACGGCGGCCGGCAACGGGGAGCACGGCTCGGGTCAGGTCGCTCGCGTACGGCCCGATCAGCACCTCCACGGCGTCCGCGTCGAGGAGCCGCTCGGCGTTCGCCGCGGCCAAGGCGGGCGAGCTCGCGTCGTCGTAGTACACGAGCCTGACGGGGGCCCTCGCCCCGGCCCCGTGCACCTTCAGGCCCCCGCCCGCGGTCACGGCCTCGACCCAGGCCCGCAGACCCGCGAGCACCTGTCGGCCCTGCAGGGCGTACCTGCCGGACACCGAGACGCTCGCGCCGAACCTGATGGCACCGGCCACCGCTCGCTCCGGGTTCCGTCGCGATTATCGTTGTTCCTGGGGCCGCCAGATTGCGTTCGAGGAGCGTCGGGGGGGTCTTCTTCAGCCCCCGGTCTGCGCTGACCGGCGCCGCGTCCGTTCGGATCGGCCTAAACGGATCGTCCCTGTGGGCTGTCTTATCTGCGGAGATGCGGGGGCGACCGGAGGGAGTAGCCGACGACGAGACGACCGAAGGAACCGGGGGGCCGATCAGCGCGAACGGCTCGGCCGCGAGGTAGTCCCCGCCGTCCGGGAGCTCACTGCGGCGGTTCGTCCAAACGCTCGTCTAGCCCGGCGAACCACCACCCGCAGCCCTCCGATGCCACCTCGTCCTCTTCGATGGCCGGCCCTTCACCTTCCATGTCCGTGCCCTACACTTGCGGTCGATAGCCTTGAACCGCTGACCGGGAGGTGCACGGATGCCGGCCCGACGCAGGACCCCCGAGGAGCAATCCCGCCACGACGAGGCCGTTCGTCGAAGCGCGGCGCAGTACAAGGCTCGTGGCTACAAGGTGAAGGCCGACGTCGAAGGCTTCGCACTCCCACATCCCGTCGGTGGCCGACGCCCCGACGTCGTTGCTCAGAAAGGTCGCGACAAGATCGTGGTCGAGTGGGAGACACCCAGCAGCCTGGAGGCGGACAAGCCCCAGCAGAGGGCGCTCCGCCGCGGGGCAGAGGCGATGGGGGCACGCTTCGAGGTGCGTGTCGCCAAGCCACGGAGGCGGAGCCGAGGGTAGACCCGAGCGGGGGCCCGGCCGGGCCGCGTCCTGCGGGGGCGGGGCGGCGGGCTCCCGGCCGTTCGGAGGCGGTCCGGACTGGTCGCGCGAAGCAGATCCAGTAGGGTGCCAGCATCTCGGACCACCAGTGCGGGCCGCTAGTGCGATTGGGCCCCGGGCGAGAGGGAAAACCGGATGGTCGGATCGCGTCGCTGAAGCTGTCGCTGGACCCCCAGCGCGATCGAAAGACGCAGCACCCACTCGTGTGCCGTGGCGAAGGCGACGCGGTAGCCGCGTCGCGCGCCTGGGGAAGCGAGCGGCGGTTCGTGCCGCCGTGGTCCTGGCGGGAGGCGACCTCCATACGACCTCTACGTCCGCGTGAAGGAAGTCCAGCTGCGCGAGGTGGGGCGCGTCTTGCCGGTGCCCTGGGGGCCGAGGAGGACCACGTTGTGGGCCTCGTGCCGGCAAGCTCGAGGTTGCTAGCACATATGGCACTTCAAGAATCACGGCGACCGCCGTGCCGCCCTGGTCCGCGGGACCCTCGCGCGACCGATGCGGGACCACCGCGGGACACATCTCTTCCGGGTCGGCACCCGACGGTCCAGAACAGCCCGCTGACCTGCGCTTTCCTTCGTGGGGCGGGGAGGACTCGAACCTCCGACCGGCGGATTATGAGTCCGCTGCTCTAACCGACTGAGCTACCGCCCCGCACGGAAATCTACCGCGCCCGCCCCCGGGTTCGTCATACGTCCAGGAACACCCGCGCCTCGGTCCTCCCGTCCGGCGACCGGTCCACCCGGACCCGGTGATACGTGGCCGCCTTGACCACCGTCCCCTCCGGCTGGCGCGCGAGAGGGGCCGTCTCGACCTCGGCTTCGAGCGCCTCGGCCGACAGCCCGACGACCCGGATGTCCGACACGGCAACCTCCTCGGTCTCGTGAATGAAGATCAGCTCGTTCAGGAAATCGACCAGGAGTCCCGCGGCGTCCCCCGACGAAGTGACGATCGTCCGGGCCTCGCCGGTTCCCTCCCCCCGGATGTCGAGCAGATCGACCAAGGCCCATGCGATCTGCTCGAACGCGACCTCCGGGGTCGCGCCCCACGACCGGACCCCGACATCGGCCGTGTGCTCCAAGAACTCGTACCCGGATTCGCCGACGCCTTCGTCCCTAGCCGTCACGCCCCAAGCGTAGGGCGCGGAGGGCACGCCTGCCTTGGGGTCCCCGTCCAAGGCACGTGAGCACGGGCCACGGGCAGGACTCCGCAAACCGATGCGGGTCGCCGGCTTCCTAGCACCTTCCGGGAGGGCAGGACGATGCTGGGAGGTTTCCGGGAAGCCCGGGCCCAAAGCCCGCAGGTGCGGGCGCGGGTAGAGGCCGCCAGGGAGTACCTCCAGGCCAACATGACGAAGGACCTCGACATGGCCTCGGTAGCCCGGGCCGCGGCTCTCAGCCCCTACTACCTCACCCGGATCTTCAAGGCCCAGTACGGTGTGCCCCCCTACCGCTACGTGATCCGGCTCCGGATCACGTACGCGGCCGAGCTCCTCCGAACCTCGATGCTCTCGGTGACGCAGATCCGCCACCGGGTCGGGTTCAACAGCCTCTCCGACTTCATCACGATCTTCCGGCGGCACGTTGGGGTGAGCCCCATGCAGTACCGGCGGATGCTCGAGTGGCCGCAGGACCACAACCGGTTCGGGCCGGAGACAGAGGCCCTCCTCAAAGGCCCCCGGCGCCGCGACGTCTGAACCGCTCGATCCCCCCGGGGTCGTTCTACTGTAGGCGCCGTGCGGACCGTCCTGATGGCCGTCGCCGTCGTCCTGGGGACATGGCTGATCCTGATCGGACTCCTGTTCGCGGCGGGCCGAGGGGAGACCGCACGCCAGGCCGCGGCGCTCCTGCCGAATCTCGTATTCCTGTTTCACGGCCTCGTCCGTGACCCTCGGGTCCCTCGCACGTCGAAGCTCCTCCTGCTCGGCGGGATGGCCTGGATCGCCTCGCCCATCGACCTCGTGCCCGAGTTCATCCCGATCCTCGGACCCCTGGACGACGCGATCGTCGCCGCGCTCATCCTCCGCCACGTCGCCCGAGTGGCCGGGAAGGCAGTCCTGGCGGATCACTGGCGAGGTGATCCGGACACGCTCGAGAAGTTGTTCCGCCTGGCCCGGATCTGATCCGCTACGAAGGTGTGGGGAGGCTCTCGGGTCGCTCGTTGAAACCGAGGAGCCCATCTATCAGGGCGAGGTTGTCCTCTCGGCGCGCGCGTCGCTCCTCGGGGCTCATACCCATGATTCGATCGATGGCCCTCGCGAGGTCGTACGGGGCGAATGGCTTGGTCAGATAGTCGGCCGCACCCGTCCGCCATCCCGCCATTTGGTCCTCGATCCCAACCCGGCCCGAGAGCAGGACGACGGGGATGTCCGTCGTCTCGGGCAGCAGCGCCAGTTCGCGGAGGATCGAGAGGCCGTCCCGGTTCGGCATGGCCACGTCGAGGACGATGAGGTCGGGGCGTTCGTGTGCGGCGAGCTGGATGGCATGCTCGCCGTCGGCGGACTCCAGGACGGAGTGGCCGAGGAGCTTCAGGTTCACCCCGATGATCCTGAGGATGTCGGGGTCGTCGTCGGCCACCAGGATGCGCATCTCCTGCCGGTTATCGGCACGAGGACCGGACGACGTTAGCCTCGAACGCCAACCGGGCGGCGAACCGTGCCGAGAAGATCGGCTCCGGGGGCGAGACTCGAACTCGCAACCATCGGATTAACAGTCCGCCGCTCTGCCGATTGAGCTACCCCGGAATCGCGCCCACGAAGTCTACCAACGGGCCTCCGCCGGACGGCCCAGCCATCGCACCATCCGATAGGCTCTGCGAATCACGGAGCGAGAGGAGCGCCGGATGAAGCTCATCATCGGCCTGATCGTGGGGCTACTGATCGGGTACCAGCTCGGTCGGATGGCGGCGGGAACCGAGGCCAGCCCGGACCTCGCGGCCCAGGGCCGGAAGCTCGCCGGCGGGGCCGCCCGGTTCGGCCAGACCGCCGTGCAGCGGGCCCGGACGAAGATCCAGAGCCGCCTGATGGGAGACGGCGAGCATTGGGAGTAGCCTTCGGATAGCGCAGTCGGCCGCTACTCCAGGTAGTCGCGGAGCTTCTGCGACCGCGACGGGTGCCGGAGCTTCGAGAGCGTCTTCGACTCGATCTGGCGGATCCGCTCGCGGGTGACCCCGAACTCGCGGCCCACCTCCTCGAGCGTCCGGGGGTGGCCGTCGAGGAGCCCGAACCGGAGCTGGATGACCTTCTTCTCCCGCTCCGACAGGGTATGCAGCACCGACTCGAGCTGCTCCTGGAGCAAGATGAACGATGCCGCGTCGACCGGGACCACTGCTTCTGAGTCCTCGATGAAGTCGCCGAGGTGGGAGTCCTCCTCCTCGCCGATCGGTGTCTCCAGTGAGACCGGCTCCTGCGAGACCTTCAGGATCTCCCGGACCTTGTCGGCGGGGATGCCCATCTGCCTGCCGATCTCCTCGGGCACGGGCTCGCGCCCGAGGTCCTGGAGCAGCTGGCGCTGCACCCGGACCAGCTTGTTGATGGTCTCCACCATGTGCACCGGGATGCGGATGGTGCGGGCCTGGTCGGCGATGGCCCGGGTGATGGCCTGGCGGATCCACCACGTGGCGTACGTCGAGAACTTGTAGCCCTTCGAGTAGTCGAACTTCTCCACGGCGCGGATCAGCCCGAGGTTCCCCTCCTGGATGAGGTCCAGGAACAGCATCCCCCGGCCCACGTAGCGCTTGGCGATCGACACCACCAGGCGGAGGTTCGCCTCGATCAGCTTCTTCTTGGCGAGCTGGCCGTCGCGCTCCACCCGCCGCAGGAAGTCATCCAGCTCGTCGTGGCCCTTCGGCTTCCAGCTCTTCGAGATGCGGTCCCGCCCGATGCCCTCGACCTTGCCGAACTTCTCGAGCTGGTGCTCGCGGATGGCTACACACCGCTCGAGCACGGTCTTCAGGCTCTTGTGGTCCACCTTGCCGTCGTCCATCTCGGTGTCGGAGAGCTCGGTGGCGAACTCCCCCGCCTCGATGCGCCGGGCCAGGTCCACCTCCTGGGCCGCCGTGAGGAGTGGGACCTTCCCGATCTCCTTCAGGTACATACGGACCGGGTCGTTCGTGGGCGCCTTCAGCAGGTCGACGTCGAGGCGCGCGGCGACACCGGGCTCGACCAGATCGTCGCCGGGGACCTCGATGACCTCGATGCCCTCGCTTCGGAGATGCTCCTCGACCTGGGTCAGGAACTCCTCGACCTGCTCGGGGGTGAAGTCATCGACCGGGACGGCCTCCAGGAGGTCGTCGGAGGTGACGAACCCGCGTTCCCGTCCGCGGGCGGTGATGGTTTCCTTGGCCTCCTCCAAGCCAAGGTCCCGGGTCACTTCGGTCAACGGGTCTCCTAGCAGGCGGGAGGTTCGAACGCCGCAAGTGTACGAGACGCGACCGGCCGCGACCCGTTGCGCGTCAACGCCCCTCAGGCAGCGTCGCCGTGCCGTTCCTTCAACCGCCGGAGCTCGCCGTCGGTGGCGATCAGCTCCTGGAACAGCCGGTCGTAGTGGGGATCGGTCGTGGGGTTCAGCTTCTGGAGCCGGTGGCGGAGCTCGGAGCTCTTTCGCCGGAGCGCGAACTCCTGGAGCCGGGCCCACACGTCCTCGGCGTACTCGAGCGTCTCTTCGCCGTCGACCGGCTCCAGGACGAGCGCGGAAGCGGCTCGCGGCACCTTGTCCTCATCGGCGTCGGCGATGATCGCTCGGACGTCGCCCTCCGCCACCGCCAGGAGATCGAACAGCTTGCGGTTCTGGGCCGACTGGAAGTGGTCCTCGGTCAGGCGCTTGGCCAGCTCGTGATAGATCTCGGCGTCGCGGGCCAGCAGCCGGAGCATCTCGCGCTCGACCCGCTCGTGGACGGAGGCCCGCTTCATGGCCTGGGCCACCTCGGCCGGGCGGCCGGCCATCCGGCGCTCCAGCGCGAGCAGGACCGAGGTCTCGGACACCCGTGCCAGCTCGGCCAGCAGGTGCGCGTACTCGCGCTGTCGAACCGGATCGGACAGGCCCTCCAAGACTGGAAGGGCCCCGGCCACGGCGGCGCTCTGGCTTTCCACGGAGGACAGGTCGTGCCGGCCGACGCTCCGTCGGAGCATGAACTCGACGAGCGGCTCCGCTCCCGCGGCGAGCTCCCGGAACGCCTCCGCACCTCGCCGCTGCACGAAGTCGGCCGGGTCCAGCCCCTCGGGAAGGATCAGCACCACGGGCTGGACCGGGAACTGCTCCAGGAACGCGTAGGCCCGCTCGGCGGCCCGTGCCCCCGCCTCGTCCGAGTCGAAGGCCAGCACCATCCGCTGCGCGAATCGGGATGCCAGGCGGAAGTGCCCCTCGCCCAGCGCCGTTCCGCAGGTGGCCACGGCCGTCTCCACGCCCGCCCGGGCCAGGGCGATGACGTCGGTGTACCCCTCAACGATCACGATCTCGCCCGTCCTCGACACGGCGGCCTTGGCCCGATGGAGGTTGTACAGGACCTCGCCCTTGCGGTACACGGGCGTTTCCGGCGAGTTCATGTACTTCGGGCCCTCCTCCCGGTCGCCGGGGAGGATCCGGGCCCCGATCCCCACGGCGCGGCCGGAAAGGTCGTGCACCGGGAACGTGATCCGGCCCCGGAACCGGTCCCGGACGGTTCCCGAGGCGTCTCGAAGCGCGAGGCCCGCCTCGACCAGGATCTCCGGGGAGAGCGCCCGGGCCATGGCCCGAAGGAGGAAGTCGGGGTTGCCGGGCGCGTAGCCGATTCCGAACGCCACCCAGGCGTCGCGGTCGATCCCCCGCGACTCGAGGTACGCGCGGGCCCCTTCGGCCTCGGGCCGGTCGAGGAGGGTTCGGTGGTACAGCCCCACCCCTTCCTCGTTGGCCCGGTGGAGGGCCTGGCGACGGGACGCCGCTCGCCGCTCGGCCAGGGTGTCGCCCTCGTAGCGGAGGGTGATGCCGGACTCCTTGGCGAGGTGCTCGACGGCCTCGGCGAACTCCAGGTGCTCGACCTCGCGGAGGAATCGGATGGCGTCGCCGCCCGCGCCGCACCCGAAGCAGTAGTACACCTGCTTCGACGGGGAGACCGAGAACGACGGGGTCTTCTCGGTGTGAAACGGGCACAGGCCCACGAACGAGTCGTGGCCGGCCTTCTTCAGCGTGAGGTAGCCGGAGACCACCTTTATCAGGTCCGCCCGTTCCCGGACCGCCTCGATGTCCTCTTGCCTGATCCTTCCGGCCACCACTCCCCCAGCGCCTACAGCAGCCAGCCCTGGGGAAGGAAGAGCTGTTCGTACACCCGGAGGGCGTACCGGTCCGTCATGCCGGCGATGTAGTCGGCCACGCGGGTGGGCAGGTCCCCCGGGGCACGATGGTACTCCTCGGGCACCTCCTCCGGATGGTCGAGGTAATGGGCGAACAGCGACCGGACCAGCGCGATCGCCTTGTCCTGCTCCGAGCGAGCCTCGTCGCGCAGGTACACGCGATCGAACAGGAAGTCGCGGAGCGCGTCCAGGGCACGGAACGTCTCGTCGGACAGGCGGATCTCGGGTGGGTCGGCGCTGTGCTTCACGAGGTCGGTGACCAACGTGTTGATCCGCTCGCTGTGGGTTCCGCCGAGCACCCCCAGGGCGTCTTTCGGGAGCTCGTCGGGATCCAGGACGCCGGCCCGGATGGCGTCGTCGACGTCGTGGTTGATGTAGGCGATCCGGTCGGCGAACCGAACGAGCTGGGCCTCGGGGGTGGAGGGCGGAGGCATGGACCAGGTGTGGTTCAGTATGCCGTCGCGAACCTCCCAGGTGAGGTTCAGGCCCCGTCCGTCGTTCTCCAGGTAGTCCACGACCCGAAGGCTCTGCTCGTTGTGGCGGAACGGCCGGCCCAGGAACGGGCTGAGGGCCTGTTCCCCGAGGTGCCCGAACGGGGTATGGCCGAGGTCGTGGCCGAGGGCGATGGCCTCGGTGAGGTCCTCGTTCAGCCGAAGGGCCCGGGCGGACGTCCGGGCGATCTGCGAGACCTCGAGCGTGTGGGTGAGACGGACCCGGTAGTGGTCGCCCTCGGGGGCCAGGAACACCTGGGTCTTGTGCTTGAGGCGCCGGAACGCCTTCGAGTGGACGATCCGGTCGCGGTCGCGCTGGAAGCAGGTCCGCAGGGCATCCGGCGGCTCCTCCCGATCCCGGCCCTTCGACTCCGCGGCCAAAACGGCATGGGGGGAAAGGATCTGGCGCTCGATCTCCTCGGTCCGCTGGCGGGGGGTGGGAGCCGTCACGCGGCCATGGTAGCGCGTGCCTCCGACACCCCTCGAAGCGTGCGAGCATCGGGGGGCGGGAGGCCGGGCGGGCGGAGGCCGGCCGGAGGGAGGCCGTTCGAGCCGCTCGCCCGTACTCCTTGTCGGGACCGACGATCACACGGAGGAAGGTGATGGCCGAGACACGAGCCCGCGTGCGGGTGGCGGCCGGTGCGGCCGCCCTGATGCTGCTGCTCGCCGCGTGCGGGGAGCGCGCGAACACGGGCCCCGCGAGCGGGGGCGGCGGTACGAGCGGGACGGCCACCGGCTCACCCGCCGGAGGGGCCTACGGTGGCGGCGAATCCTCTCGCGGCGGCTACGGAGGCTACGGCGGCGGGGGTGCAGGAGGCGGCCAGTCCACCGGCGGCGGAGGAAGTTCCGTCGCGACCGTCGGGCAGGTGAACTTCAGCTTCGACCCCGCCGAGATAGCGGTGAAGAGCGGCGCCACGATCACCGTCGACAACACCAGTCCCGGAACGCCGCACACCTTCACCATCCCCGGCTCGGACATCGACGTGACGAACGACGGTGGCGCGTCTCAGGACGTGAAGATCGACCTACCGCCGGGCACCTACGAGTTCGTCTGCCGGTTCCACGAGTCGAGCGGGATGACCGGGACGATCACCGTCGAGTAGCGCGGGGCTGTGATCAGCCGAGCAGCCGGTAGTAGAGGTAGGCGAACGTCTCGCGGACGTATCCTCCGAACCGGGTCTGCTCGGTCCTTGCCGCGGACTGCCACGTGGCCGAGGCGTACCCCTCGATCCCGAGGTCGGAGGCCATCCGCTTGACCCGCAGGTTGTGCCACGGGTCCGAGACCAGGAAGGCCGTGCGCAGGCCGCGGGCCTCCATGTACTCGGCCGCGGCCCGCAGGCTCTCCAAGGTGGTGCGGCCGACGGGTTCGGCGACCACCGAGCCCGGCGGCAGGCCGTGCGCGACCAGGTAGTCCCGCCCCGCCTCGGCCTCGGTACTCACGTCTCCGGGCTGCGCGGCCCCGAGGACCACCACCGTGCCGGCCCGGTCCTGCTGGTAGAGAAGCTCCGCGTGGTCGAGGCGGCCGGCGAACACTGGCGATGGCCGACCACCGTACTGGGCGGCGCCCAACACGATGATGACGTCGGCCCGATCGACGGTGCTGGCGTCGTCGGTGTGGGCGGCCCTCCACACGGCCACGAAGGTGAGGCCGAGGAGGGCCACGAGGACGGCCGCGGCCAAGGCGGCGGCGGCGAGGGTGGGATGGCGGCGGAACGTGCCCACCCCGCCAATCTAGCAACGTCGCCGACATGACCGTGGCCGGCGCACACCTGCTTACAGGATCCGGACCCACACGCTCGAGCCGAAGAAACCCACCCGGGCGGTCGATAGGAACGCGCCGCGGGAACGGGTCATGGGGGCGAACCGGTAGCTGCCGGGCTTGGCAACGATGCTCGACCGGTAATGCCAGGCCGCGGTGCCGGCGGTCTCGGCCGGACAGCACTCCCACCTCCACGAACCGGACGGCAGGGAACCGATCCCCGGCTGGTCGAACCCCTTGGCACTGACCCATACGTTCAGGTACCCGTACGTGGTAAGCCCCACCGTGTGCACCACGCGCGTTCCGAGATAGGCCGGGTTCGGCGAGGCCTGGATCGTTACTGGCCCCGCCGCCTCGGCCGGCCGAGGCAGCAGCGCGACGGCCACTGCCAGGGCCAAGATCGTCTTGCGCATCCCTCCCCCTTTCCGACGCCGAGGGGGAGGGGCGGCGCTCGTCGCTAGTCGGGGGCGATCACCCCGGACTCTTCCAGCACGTCGATGAACCTTTGTTTCACAAAGCCGTTGCCCACCACGGCATGCGAGCCACAGGGGCCCCCTGTGTCCCAGGCGATCACCCAGGTCTCGTCCTCGCCGAGGAGCAGGACCTCCTCGCCGGAACCCAGCTCGACGAGGCCGTCGAGCGGGAGTCCCTCACCGAACTCACCTCGGATGCCGGCGAAGACGTGCAGTTCGCGGCCACGGTCGTCTCTGAAGCTCAGTCGAACGCCGATGCTATCCGCGGATGGGTCCTCGAAGGTCTCGGTCGACCGGAAGCCGGCCGGGGGAACGAATCCCGCTTCGCACTTCGGTTGGTCGGTCTGCACCGAGGCAGACTCCGGGGTCGCTCCGCCCCGGCAAGCCACCATCAGAGCGAGCGCGACGGCGGCCGAAGCGCGCGCGATCGGCCCGGTCCTCATGGCACGGATGCCGGTATTGGATCGGTGAGCGGCCCGGACCCGTCTGGGTTCGCCTCCTGACCCAACCCCGCGTAGAGGCCTCCGAGGCTCCGGACCCGGTCGGGAAGGATCGTCGCGGGGTACCCAAGCAACTGCGCGAAGGCGACAAACTCCTGCGCACCCTCGTCCGTCCGGAACACGGACACGAGCGCGAAGTCACCCGGCGCGCCCAGCTGCTCCTTGAACCCCTGGAATTGGGCGACCGGCACGACGTAGTAACCCGCCACGTCTCCGAACGTCATCTGCGCGTTGCCTGCCTCTGCCTCGGCTCGGGTCGGGTATACAGGGCCCAACACCACGACGAGCATCTCTCCCGCGCCTGTGTCCCGGGCCATCTCGGGCACGACCGGCGGGTCGTACGGCTGGGTCCGGCCAGCCGGGGCCACGAACACAAGCGTAGCGACGATCGCAGTGGCCAGCCCCATGGCTGCCACGATGGTTCGTTTCATGCTGTCCCTCCTTGGACTGCACGGCTAATAGCCGAACGCATATTGGAAGTGCATCGGGTCGCAGAAGTCGAGCCCCCACCGCCAGCCGTGATTCTTGAAGACGTAGGCGAAGTACTTGTTCGTCGTGCTGTAGCACCGACCCATGGGCTCGTACCGCGACGAGATGTCGACGGCGATCCCCCAGGCATGCGTGCTCCACTTGGTGGTACCGGCGATGTAGCGGCAGAGATAGCCCCAGATGCCACTCTTCGTATAGCCGCTCAGATGATAGTTCTGGATATGCCCGTGCACGTCGTTATCGAGGTTCGTGGAAGTCCCGCCCTTGTTCGAAACCATCCGCGTCGGATAGCCGCCGAGCTTCTTGTGGAACCGGAACGTGTAAGAGTACCCGTTGTCCGAAGCCACCCACGTCATCCAGATAGCTGATGCGTTCGAGTTGCACGGCTGCCCAAACCGGTTGACGATCTGGCTGTACCCATAGGGCGTGGCTGGATAGTTGTAGTGCATGTCCCCCCACCCCAGCTTCCCCCAGTGCCACCCGACCAGCAGCAGCGCCCCCAGCAGCACGACCACGGTGAGAGGGAGGGCCCGCCGAGGCCGTCGGCGGAGGAAAGAGCCCGCCTTCGGGGCCACGATCCACCTCCTGTCCGAACACGGGGGAGGTGGGGAGACCGCGAATGCTAGCCGAACGGGCGTTCTGTTCGCATCACCAGGACGGGGGAACCGCTCCGATCGCGCGGGTGATTTCGCTCGACTACTTCGAAGCCACTTCCACGCTTCCCACCGCTGACTGGCCGGCAGCCAGGCGGGCCGTCTCCACCCGGAACGGCGAGCACGACACGTAGTCGAGGCCGATCTCGTGACAGAACGCCACCGACGCCGGATCCCCGCCGTGCTCGCCGCAGATCCCGACGTGGAGCTTCGAGTTGGCCGCCCGCCCCTCCTCGGTGGCCATCCGCATCATCCGTCCGATGCCCGCACGGTCGATCGTCACGAACGGGTTCGCCGGGACCAGCTTGCGCTCCTCGTACATCCCAACGAACTTCCCGATGTCGTCCCGGCTGAACCCGAAGCCCATCTGGGTGAGGTCATTCGTGCCGAACGAGAAGAACTCGGCGACCTCGGCGATCTCGCCGGCGGTCACCGCGGCCCGGGGAACCTCGATCATCGTCCCCCACTCCAGGTGCTCGAGCGTCTGGCCGGTTTCCTCCATCACCTTGCGGGCCACCGGCTCGAGCTCCTGGCGCATCTGCTCCAGCTCGGGCTTGGTGGCCACGAGCGGGATCATGATCTCGACCTTGGGGTCCCGGCCCTCTGCCTTCGCCTGACACGCGGCTTCCATGATGGCGCGCACCTGCATCGCGTAGAGCCCCGGCTTCACGATCCCCAGCCGGACGCCGCGGAGGCCGAGCATGGGGTTGGTCTCGTGGAGCTCGTTCACCTTCTTCAGGATCGCCTTCTTCTCGTCGAGGGCCGGGCCGGTCTCGCCCCGCACTTCCATCGTGGCGACCTCGACGGCGAGGTCCACCTGGTTCGGGAGGAACTCGTGAAGCGGCGGGTCGAGCAGCCGGACCGTAACCGGCAGCCCGTCCATGGCCTTGAAGATGCCCACGAAATCGTTGCGCTGCAAGGGGAGCAGCTTGTCGTAGGCGACCTGCTCCTCCTCGGTGGTCTCGGCGAAGATCATCTGCCGGACGGCCTCCACCCGCTCCTCGCCCAGGAACATGTGCTCGGTCCGGCACAGGCCGATCCCCTCGGCGCCGCGCTCGCGGGCGTTCGCGGACTGCTCGGGCGTGTCTGCGTTCGCGCGCACGCGGAGGCGCCTGACCGCGTCCGCGCGGGCCATGATCCGCTCGAATGCCTTCCAGATCCTCTCCTTTCGAGCGGCGGCGTCACCGCTCCGGGCTCGCTCCAGGACCGACTCCTCCAGCGGGAGCTCGCCCACGTACACGTTCCCGGTGAACCCGTCGATCGTGATGAGCTCGCCCTCCCGGACCGTGGTGCCGTTCGCGTTGAACCCGCGGGAGGCGAGGTCGATCTTGATGGCGTCGGCCCCGCACACCGCGGGGATCCCCTCGCCCCGGGCCACCACCGCGGCGTGCGAGTTCGTCCCCCCGGCCGAGGTCAGGATGCCCTGGGACGCGATCATCCCGTGGTAGTCGTCGGGCGTGGTCTCCCGGCGGACCAGGATCACCCGTTCGCCGCCCTTCGCCCACTCCTCGGCCTCGTCGGCGGTGAACACCACCTTGCCCGACGCTGCGCCGGGCGATGCGTTCAGGCCCGTGGCGATGGGCTCGGCCTTGGCCCGGCTCGACACGACCCGCTTGAACAGCTCTTCCAGCCGATTGGCGTCGACCCGGAGTAGCGCCGTGTCCTCATCGATCAGGCCCTCGTCCAGCATGTCGTGGGCCATGACCCATTCGGCGAAGGCCGTCCGCTTGCCCACCCGGGTCTGGAGGATCCACAGGCGGCCCTTCTCGATGGTGAACTCGATGTCGCACATGTCCCGGTAGTGCTTCTCGAGCGTGTCCATGGCTTCGCGGAGCTTTACGTACGAGTCCGGGTCCAGGCGCTCCAGCTCCGCCAGCGGCAGCGTGTTCCGGATGCCGGCCACGACGTCCTCACCCTGCGCATTCGCCAGGTAGTCGCCGTACGGCACCTTCTCCCCCGTGGCGGGGTCTCGGGTGAAGGCCACCCCTGTCCCGGAGTCCATGCCCCGGTTGCCGAACACCATGGCCACGATGTTCACAGCGGTGCCCAGGTCGTCGGGGATCCTGTTCTGGCGCCGGTAGTCCACGGCCCGCTTGCCGTTCCACGACTTGAACACGGCCTCGACGGCCAGCCGCAGTTGCTCGCGCGGGTCGATAGGGAAGTCCCGCCCGGTGTGCTCGTGGTAGATGGCCAGGAACTCGCCGACCAGCCGTTTCAAGTCCTCGACGTCGAGGTCGGTGTCCTGCGCGCCGGGGGACTTCCTCTCCTTGGCCTCGTCGAGGGCGTGCTCGAAGGCATCGCCCGGCACGCCCATCACGATCTTCCCGAACATCTGGATGAACCGGCGGTACGCGTCGTAGGCGAAGCGCCAGTCCCCGTCCGACTGCTCGGCCAAGCCCTGGAGGGAGTCCTCGTTCAGACCGAGGTTGAGGACGGTGTCCATCATGCCGGGCATGGAGAACTTCGCGCCGGAGCGGACGGAGACGAGGAGGGGGTCGCCCGGCTCCCCCAGCTTCTTCCCCATGACCTGCTCGAGGCCCTGGAGGTGGCCCTCGACCTCTTCCATCAGGCCCGCGGGGGAGTCCTCGTTCGCCAGGTAGACCAGGCACGCCTCGGTGGTGATGGTGAAACCCGGGGGCACGGCCAACCCCATGTTCGTCATCTCGGCGAGGTTGGCCCCCTTCCCGCCGAGGAGGTCCTTCATGTCCCTGTTGCCCTCGGAGAAGTCATAGACGTACTTGGTCATCCCGTGCCTCCGGACGTGTCCTCGATGCCTCGAGACGGTCAGTGTACGGAACCAGACCGGCGAGAGGCCGGCCCCCCGGCCTTCGCGTCTAGCCAAGTCGAAGGTCTCGGACTAGTGTTCTGGCGCCGACGAGAGGAGAGGAACCATGACGCTCGAGGTGAGGAACATCGACAAGGAGGCAGACGTCCGGACCTTCGAGCACGGGAAGGCCGAGGTCGCGAAGGCCGGCTCGGTGGTGGTGGGACGGGCCACTCTCGAACCGGGCTGGCGGTGGTCCACCAGCGTGAAGCCGATCGCGCGGACCGACTCGTGCCAGGTCCACCACAAGGGCTTCGTGATCTCGGGGCGGATCCACGTGGTCATGGACGACGGCGCCGAAGGCGAGGCCGGCCCGGGAGACGTGTACGAGATCTCGGCCGGGCACGACGCCTGGGTTGTGGGCGACGAGTCCTACGTCGCGGTCGATTTCTCCGAGGAGATCGCGGGCTACGCCAAGCCACGCTAGGCGCCTGTCGCCGTAGGGTGGGCGGTCAGAACCCCGCGGATCGGAGCGCGTCCAGGGTCGTGGCGTCCGAGGCGAACAGCACTCGCACGCGCTCCCCGTCCACCGGGAGGACCACCGCCGACACCCCGTCACGGTCGCCGATGTACTCGGTCATCGCCGCCGCGAACTCGCTCGCGTCCTCCGGCCGGTCCCACACCGTGGACAGGACCACCGCCACCCGGTCGCCGTTCGCCCAGGCCCGGTAGATCCCCCCGTCCCACCCGGCCGCCGCGGCATCCGCGGTGGTCCGGTCGAGCTCCAGCCCGAGCATGATCGACAGGAACGCCTCCCCCAGGCCCATCACGTCGAGGTCGGTCCACCCTCGCCCGAGCTCGGACGCCAGGTCCGACACGTCCACCGGCCTGGGCACGTCGTTCGGATACCGCTCGGGATGGATGATCTGCTCTGTGGACATCGGGAGGCGGGTGAGGGCCCGGTTCACGGCCTCGATCCCGCCCCGGGCCTCCAGGGCCTGCACGAATAACAGCCCCGCCGTGTACGGCCACGACTGCATCGCCAGGATGAACTCCGGGATGCCTTCCGTTGACGAGGGGGCCTGGAGGCCGATCTCGAGCTGTTCCTCGATCGTGAGGTACCGCTGCGCGTACACGAGCATGAAGTAGGTGGCGTTGCCCTCCACCATGCCCACCGCGGCCTGGAACGCCTCGTCCCGGCAGGTGTTCGCCAGCCGGTCGATCCGCTCCAGGCCGAAGTGCTGGTCGTCGACGGCGTGCGTGAGCTCGTGGGCCAGGGTCACGCGCTCGAGCGCCGTGGGATCCTCGGCCCCCATGAACACCAGCTCACCGGAGACCGTGTCGTAGTACCCGATCACCTGGCTACCGGCGAAGGCCTCCAGTGCCTCCCGCACGCCCGTGGTGGGTGGGATCACCCCGATGGTCTGCCACGCCGAGGTCCGCCGCTCGTACAGCTCCGCGGGGTAGGCCGCGTCGAAGGATCGCTCCAGGCCGTTCACCAGCTCGGCATGCGACGCGGCGCTCACTGAGACCGGCTCGGTGAACCGAAGGCCTCGGATCTCCTGCACTTGCCGCTCGACCTGGGCGATGGCCGGCGGGGTGGGGCCCTCCGCGCCCCCGCCCGAAGGCGCCGGCGGCGGCGGGTACTCGCAGAGCCGCTCCAGGGCGGCCTGAGCCGAACGAGGTCCGGCCGGCGCCGGGGAAACGGACTCCGGCGACGAGGGGACCGGCGCCCCGGTGGCGGGGTCCGACGGCCCCGAGCCGGTGCACGCCGGCCCCGCCAGGAGCAGGACGAGGAGCGAAACGGCCGGGCGCGATCGCACGATCACCGCCGGGGGGCCACCACGCCGGCGACCGCGGCCACCATGGCCGCGACGGAGAAGGCTGCGGAGGCCCACAGGAGCCGGATCGAGCTCAGCGAACCGAGGGCAGCGATCATCAGAAGGGCGCCGGCCAGGAGCATCAGCACGAACGCCGCGGCGTATAGGGCGATCCACCCCTGCCGGACGCGTTGGGCGTCCACGGTCTCGGGTGGGTCGCGCTCGGCCACCGTCACAGCCGCTCCCGCAGGTAGGCAAGGAGGGTGTCGACCGGGATGCGGTCCTGGCGCATGGTGTCGCGGTCCCGGACCGTGACCTGCCGGTCCTCCAGGGTATCGAAGTCCACGGTCACGCAGAACGCCGTGCCCACCTCGTCCTGCCTCCGGTACCGTCGTCCGATGGACCCGGCGTCGTCGAATCCGCACATCCAGTGGGCCTTGACCAGGTCGAAGACGACCCGCGCGTCCGGCGTCAGCGTCTCGTTGCGCGACAGCGGCAGCACGGCGACCTTCACCGGCGCGAGGTCCTTGTGGAGCGCCAGCACCGTACGCTTCTCGGTCCCGCCGGAGGCCGTGGGCGCCTCCTGCACCCGGAAGGCGTCGATCAGGAACGCCAGCATCGCCCGGTCCACACCGGCCGCCGGCTCGATCACGAACGGGTAGTAGCGCTCTTCCTTTTCCTGGTCGAAGTACGTGAGCTCCTCGCCGCTCGCCTTCGCGTGCGCCTTCAGGTCGAAGTCGGTCCGGTTGGCGATGCCCTCCAGCTCCCCCCAGTCGGTGAACGGGAAGCGGTACTCGACGTCCACGGTCCGCTTCGAGTAGTGCGACAGCTCGTCCTTCGTGTGCTCGCGCAGCCGCAGGTTCTCCTTTCGGATCCCCAGGTCCACGTACCACTGGAACCGCTCGTTGAGCCAGTACTCGTGCCATTCCTCGTCGGTGCCGGGCTCCACGAAGAACTCCATCTCCATCTGCTCGAACTCGCGGGTCCGGTAGATGAAGTTCCCCGGTGTGATCTCGTTCCGGTACGACTTGCCCTGCTGGGCGATGCCGAACGGGATCTTCTTTCGGGTCGCCTGTTGGACCGTGGCGAAGTCGACGAACATCCCCTGGGCCGTCTCCGGCCGCAGGTACACGGTGGCCGCGTCCTCCTCCACCGGCCCCATGTAGGTCTTGAACATCAGGTTGAAGTTGCGGGGGTCGGTGAACCGGTCGTGCCCGCAGTTCGGGCACTTCGGCCCGTGGGCCATGTCCACCGTGCTCTCGTCCTCCTCGTGCCCCGACTGGGGCGCGTGGAAGCCGGGCAGGTGATCGGCCCGGAACCGCTGGTGGCAGTTCAGGCACTCCACCAGGGGGTCGGTGAACGACCGGAGGTGGCCGCTCGCCTCCCACACCCGGGGCGACATGATGACCGAGCTCTCCAGGCCCACCACGTCGTCCCGGAGCTGCACCATGGCCCGCCACCACGCGGCCTTGATGTTCCGCTTCAGCTCCACCCCGAGCGGACCGTAGTCCCAGAACGATCGGAGCCCACCGTAGATCTCGCTCGACGGGAACACGATGCCCCGGCGCTTCGCCAGGGCGGTGATGACCTCCATGAGGTCGGGCATGGCTCGGGCCTCCTTCCCGGCCGCTGGCGGCGGCCGCTGGCGTGGGAGCCAGTGTACCGGCCGCCGTGCCCGCAGCCGCGGTAGCAGCCGCGGATGGGGGAGGCGGGAAATGGACGAACGGCCGATCCCGGCCGCCGAGCGTGGCTCCTACCATGGATGCGACGGATCGGGACTGATGGATACCTGCTGGAACTGCGGTGCCGGGCTCTCCCCTGAGATGGGTTGGTGCGGCCAGTGCTTCGAGCCCGTCGTCCGGCTCCCCGAGGCGTCGGACGATCGAGAGGCATTGGGGGATCGAGCGCTCGCCTTCGACGACGTGCGCATCGTCCACGCGCCTCCTCCCGCCATCCACCGGGAGGACGTCTTGCCGAAGCGGCATTCTTCGCTGTTGCGGGGTGGCCCGACCACACCCGCCATCGCCGGCAAACTCTTCCTCACGGCCGCAGTCGTGGCTGCCGGGGCCGGCCTGTACAGCATGGCCGCGGTCCTGGTTCATGCCGTCGGCCGCCCGGCGATGGCGCTGATGATCGTGCTCCTCGGAGCCTACTCAGGAATCGCAGCGCTGGTGCTCTGGGGCGCCTGGCGTCCGGAGCGGCAGGCGCGCTCGTTCGGAGTGGGTCGGAAGGTCACCTCCATCCGCCCCGCCCGACGGCGGGCCGACGACTTCACCACGCCCATCCGCTGACCGGCCGCCGCCGCCTCCAGGTAGCGCCCGCGCCAGGCCGATGGGAAGCAGGAGCGCTTCGACCGAGGAGGAGCATGACCGCCCCGAGACTGTGCCGGAATTGCGGCGCCCGGCTGTGGCCCGACGTGATGTGGTGCCCGCAGTGCTTCGAGCCGGTCCGCCAACTCACCCCCCGCGACCGGCCGCTCCCAATCCCACCGGACTTTCGGCCGGTGGATCCAGCGACGATCCGCCGCGACCATGCCTTCGTCCGTCCCCACCGGCAGGCGTACTCGCGAGTCCGAAGCGGCCCGACGACGCTCGGGCTCTGGGGGCGAGTGACCTGCACCGCGATCGTCCTGTTCTTCCTCCCGTGGGGGCCATTCACGCTCGTCACGGTGCTGTACCTGCTGGCCTACATGCCGATCGCGGCGATCCTGCTCGCTGCCATCTGGAGACGGGACGTCGTCGGCCCGATCGAGACCTCGGCCGTGGTGCACGCGGTGAGCAAACTCATCACGATCCGGGCCAGCGCATCGGGGGTTGGTATCGCGCTCGTGGGGATGGCGCTCGGAGCGGGAGCGGGTCCACTCGGCTACGTCCCCGCGGCGCCATTCTTCCTCGTCGCGCTGTGGCCCGGGGCCGCGGAGGGGGTGGACGAGGGGATCGAGGAGGCCAAGGCGCGCCCTCTCGGCGCGCTCGTCTTGCTGAACGGCCTGAACGT
>Ga0214472_10001556_pt1 | contig 25469 bp, 23 predicted proteins | sample RVTome_6_FD_207662 | JGI IMG/M metagenome (GOLD analysis project Ga0214472, IMG submission 207662) | Soil microbial communities from uranium-contaminated site in the Upper Colorado River Basin, Wyoming, United States - RVT140D175 | ecosystem: Environmental > Terrestrial > Soil > Contaminated >...
CTCTGCCGACTGAGCTACGTGGGCACCGCTATTTTTGAGCGGGAGACGGGACTCGAACCCGCGACCCTCAGCTTGGAAGGCTGACGCTCTAGCCAACTGAGCTACTCCCGCACACCCGTAAAATGATGCATGATTCATGATCCACGATGAATCTTGTATCCTCCATTCCGCATCGTGAATCGTGTATCCTGCATCGTGCATCCTGTATCGTGAATAGTATATACGACTTATTTCATTCGTGTTCATAGGCGTCTATTCGCGGCTAATAATTTGTCATTATAAAAAACTTGGTGGGGAGGGCAGGATTCGAACCTGCGTAGGCTCGCGCCGGCAGATTTACAGTCTGCTGCCTTTGTCCACTCAGCCACCTCCCCGCCGCTGAAAGAGATGCACCATGCACGATCCACGATTCGCCATAAACGGTACATGAAATATCCTGCATCGTGCATCCTGTATCTTGCATCATATCATTTGAGCTGGCGAAGGGATTTGAACCCCCGACCTGCTGATTACAAATCAGCTGCTCTACCACTGAGCTACGCCAGCTTTTAATTGATACATCAATTGAAATCATATCCCTCTTAATTGAAATATTACTGGAGAAAAGGATTTATTTAAAGGAATTTAAATTAACATGGCACGAGAAATTATCAAATTTATTAGACGGTTAGTATAAGCCTTGATGGACTAGACGATTGCGGCAATGATCTGGGCCTCGGCGACCTTATTCTTCCCTACGAACGCCTCGCCACTAAACTTCAGGCCCCGTAACCTATTTTTGAGAAGTTTTACTTCCAGTTTTACATTATCACCAGGTAAAACAGGTTTCCTGAATTTAACGCTTTCAACACCCATGAGATAAACATTAAATCTGCCCTTCTCTTTAATTTTTTCAGGATAGGAAGAAGCAAATAAGATCCCTCCAGCCTGTGCGAGAGCTTCGAGTAGGATAACCCCTGGTACAATCGGATTCCCAGGAAAATGACCCCTAAAAAAGTCTAATTCATCGCCAAAACGCTTTGATGCAACGATCCTAACCTCCGGCTCAAGCTCAATTACACTGTCGACAAAAAGAAAAGGATCCCGGTGTGGAATGAAATTTTTTATCTCCTCTTTATTGTATATCATACTTCCACCTTACAAATTTATTATTTATGCTCATATGTCAAAAAAAACCGTGCAATGTAATTCGCTTGAGTAATTTTCTCACTGCTTGGCATCAAAAGCCTTAATGACTCTATCGGTAATATCAGCACCTTTGCAGCACAAGATACCACCCTCACTCTTTTCTACAATGATCTCATAACCCTCAGAATTCCCAATATTATTTATTATCTCCACAACCCGAGATAATATTTGCTTTGATAGATCGAGATCACGCCTCTGAAGTTCATCTCTATAATCGTCACGAGTCCTATTGAGATCCTTCTCCTTTCTCTGTAATTCATCGGCTTTTCTTAACCTTGCTTCCTCATCCATAACAGCAGATTGCTTCAAAAAACTCTCCCTCTCTTGATCCAGAGCCACTTTCTTTTGTTCGATCAATGTTGCTTTTTGATTAAACTCTCGTTCAAAAGCACTCTTTGCCGTCTTTCCAGCTTTAGATTCGAGAATCACACGTTGTAGATCAATATATGCAATTTTCGCAGTTGATTGGGCATACGATAATCCCGATGTCAAAACTGTAAACAAAAAAGCAACAATTAAAATTCTCATTTACTGCCTCCTTAACTAAAATAATGTACCTACTGTAAACTGAATCTCGTATGATTTCTCTCCAGGAAGTCGAGTACCTATCGGGAACCCAACTTCAAGCCTCAATGGGCCGAGAGGTGAATTCCACCTAAAACCAAGCCCCCAATCCTTCCTTAGATCACTAGGATTTAACGTAAGATCTTGTCCATCATTAAATACATTACCTATATCAAAAAATAAAACTCCCTTAAGGCCTACCTGAGAAAGGATTGGAAAAATATAATCCACCTGAAACAATAATTGCTGCACGCCACCTATAAGAACAAAACCTCCATCTGGAACAGGAACGCGTGGACTAACTCTCCTAAAACCAAAGCCTCTGAGTGTATTAGGACCTCCTAGGTAATACCTTTCAGCGACAACCAATTCATTCCCTATGTTTTGAAAATCTATTATGCCATATGTTCCAAACACGGAGAAGTACGTATTATACCAAAATGGTACGAATTGTCTTGACGAGATATGATATCTAATAAAATCTGTATCTCCACCAAAAGGCCCGGCATACTCTATGCTTGTCCTCGATATATTTCCTCTTGTGGGATCCAGTACATTATTCAACGTATCCCATACAAAACCGAGCGCGAAGCTACTGACGGTTTGTGAATTTTCAGTTATAAGGAATGAAGCATTTCTATCTACATCACTAATTTTGAGACTCTCCAGTCTATAAGTTAACGATCCGCTTAACTGACTAAATAATCTGCGGCCCACTGTTAAAGATCCACCCCATGCCTCCCTGTCAAAATCCCTAAATACCTGTTTCGATCTAAAGCCAACTGCATCAAGAGTCCAGTTAGAGTCGAGAAAGTGGGGGTCTGTATAATTAATGAAAAAGAGCTGTGTTACGCCACCGATCTGGGCATTTAAAGATACCCGTTTCCCGGTGCCAAAAATATTTGACTCTTGAACTTGACCGGCGAATATGATAGTCTCAACCGAGCTAAATCCACCAGCCACACTGAAAAAACCGGTAGGTTTCTCCTTTACCTTGACACTTAAATCGACCTGATTATCGGTTCCAGTAACACGATTGGTAGCAACTTCCACATTCTCATCAAAAAAACCGAGCCTTGAAACCCTCGGTTTGATTGCATCTACCTTGGAAGTGCTATACAATTGCTCTTCTTCAATGGGAATTTCCCTTCTTATAACCTTATCCTTTGTTCTAGTGTTACCAACAATATCTATATCTCTTATATATACCTCCGGGCCCTTCTCAATTAGAAAATTCAAATCAACCGTGAGTTCTTCCCTATTCTGTTTGACACCAGGATCGACATTGGCAAACGCATATCCCTTATCGCCATAAAACGTCGTGAGTTTTTCGATGTCATCGGCCAGCTGTTCACCCCGGAATATTTCTCCACTTTTCAACTTGAGGAGTGAAAGCAGTTCCTCCTGAGCAATAACCAAATCTCCATTAAAAGTAATATTCTTAATTTTGTACTGCTTACCCTCTTCAATTCTAAACGTTACTATATAGCCATCTTCTTGGTCGCTGAACTCAATCTCAGGTTTGCTTACCTTTACATCGAGGTATCCATTATTATAGTATTTTGCCCTGATTCTTTGTGTGTCATTATCAATTTCTTCCGGGTTATACAAACCGCTTTTTGTTATAAATGAAAACATTCCTTTTGTTTTTGTGTATAAGCCTTCTTTGAGTTGCTTTGTCTTAAGGGCTTCATTTCCTATATAACTAACCTCCTTGATATATGCTCGTTTTCCTTCCTGTATGTCAAAGGTAACACTTACAGTCCCTTCTCCCTTCGGTTCAATGCTATAGGTAACCTTTCTCGCGACATAACCCTTCTCGGCATATAGTTTCTCAATTGCCTCAACACTCTTCTTGACCTTGTTAAGCTCGATAATGCGACCCTCTTTGACATCTATTACATCAATTATCTCTTCATTTTTTATCTCCTCATTTCCTCTAATTCTGAGATCTACTACAACAGGTTTTTCTTTGACTCTATAGATCAGAACGACTCCTTCAGGAGTTTGCTCGACTTCCGCCGATACGTCTTCAAAAAATCCTAATTTATAGATATTTTTTATATCCTCCCTAACCGTGTCCGGAGATAGAGGCTCCCCCTCCCTTGAAGAAAGATTGTTTTTGATAATATTCGTCTCAATTCTTCTATTTCCCTCAATTTCGAGCTTTACGATATTTTCCTGTCCTATTGCAAGAACAGGAAGAAAAATCAGACTAATTAAGAGAGAAAACGCAGTTATGATTGTGCGCTTAAGGTATGATTTACTATTTCTCATCAACGACCAATCCATCAGATAGTGTGATAGTTCTACCCAACCTACTTGCCACTTGAGGATTATGAGTCACCAACACCAGAACAATACCATCTTCTTCATTCAGCTTTAAAAATAGATCCAAAATCGACATCCCTGTTTCCAAATCCAGGTTTCCTGTCGGTTCATCCGCAAAAATCACCCTTGGTTTTAAGACAACAGCCCTAGCTATTGCAACTCGTTGTTGTTCACCCCCTGACAACTCCCCAGGTCTGTGAAATAACCTGTTTTGCAGACCCACTTTGAAGAGGACTGACTCAGACAACTCTTTTGCCTGCTTCCTCCCAATACCTTGAATCAATGCAGGCATCATAACGTTCTCTAGCGCATTAAACTCCGGAAGAAGATAATGAAACTGAAAAACAAACCCAATCTCACGATTCCTAAAGGTTGCGAGTTCACCATCACTGTGTTCAAAAATATTGAGTTCCTGTGGTTGCTCGTTGTGTCCATTGCTATCAGGCACGCCGCTTGTATTCCAATAAATCAATTCACCTCCCGTCGGGCGATCCAGTGTACCTAGTATATGCAATAGGGTGCTCTTTCCCGAACCTGAGACCCCGACTACGCCGATAGTGTCGCCCCTGTTTATCACCAAGTCAATCCCCTTAAGTGCTTCAACTTTATCCCCCTTTGTCTTGAAAACTTTCCAAATGCACTTCGCCTCTATTAAGCAGCTCATTCAAACCTCAACGCTTCTACAGGATCCTTACAAGACGCCTGATAAGATGGATACAAGGTAGCAATAAAACATATGATTAAACTGCTAATTGCCACCACTAAAAAGAACAGAGGTTCAATTTTAACCGGGAACTCCGAGATGGGATAGACTTCCGGGTCAAATGGAATGAGCTGTTTAATAGATTCGTTGGTCTTAAGCAAGTAGCATATGCCAAAACCAGCTAGAGTACCCAAGACAGTCCCAATAAGTCCAATAATCATCCCATCAATTATGAATATCTTCATGATACTGCCTCGTGTTGCTCCCATAGCGCGTAGAATTGCGATATCCTTGCCCTTCTCCATCACTACCATTGTAAGGGTACTAACGATATCAAGTGCGGCAACGAGAATAATGAATCCAAGAAAAACAGCTATCGCCAATCGCTCCAAACGAAGCGCCCTGAATAGGCTTCGGTTTACCTCCTCCCAATTTCTAATGAAGTAAGGAAACCCCAAGATTGCTGAGAGTTTCTCCCCAATACCCTTCGCCTTATATATATCCTTAACCTTTACTTCTATCCCCGATACCTTTTCTTTCATATCAAAAAAGTTCATCGCATCTTCAAGAGATACGTAGGCAATTGATGAGTCATACTCAACCATACCATAGTCAAAAATACCGATGACCTCAAATTTTTTTACCTTAGCCTGGGGACCAAAGGGACCATACTTACCCAAAGGAGAAAGGACACTAACAATATCGCCGACAGTTACACCCAAGGTAGATCCGAGTTCTCTGCCAATAATTATAGGAGGTTTTCCTGAAGTTGTTTCTCCTGTTAGCCTCGTCAATTGCTCACTACCAATATTCATGAGCTTATTGCTATTTACTTTCTCCCCTCTACCCACTACCCCCCTTCCAATAGCTTCTTCCACGTTTGTTACTGTTCCCGCGCTGCTGGGATCAATACCCCTTATCACCGCCCCGATTACATTGTTTTCACTGACAATCATTCCTTGGCCATAAATGAAAGGGCTTGCCCCCACAACACCAGGAAAATCCAAGACCCGCCCCCTTATCTCTTTGTAATCCTCTATCGGACCATCATAATCCAAAATCACGAGATGAGAACTGACACCCAATATCTTATTCCTAAGTTCCTCTTCAAAACCACTCATTACACCCAGCACAACATTAAGAGCCATGACACCAATAATAACACCCAGAATAGCGATAAGGCCGATTATGGATATGAATGCCTGCCTTCTTTTTGACCTTAGATATCTAAGTCCAATAAAAAATTCGTATTTCATTAGGTTCTAAGTTGTGGAAAAAAAATAACGTCCCTTATTGAGGGTGAATCAGTAAGAAGCATTACTAAACGATCAATTCCAATTCCTGCTCCAGCCGTCGGTGGCATACCATATTCCAATGCAGCTATGAAGTCTTCATCGATTTCTTGATACTCACCTCCACCCCTTGCCTTTATTTCCAACTGATTGGTAAACCTCTCCCTCTGATCTACAGGGTCGTTGAGTTCTGAGAATGCGTTCGCAATCTCTCTAGCCGCCACGAATAGCTCAAACCTATCCGTAATCTCAGGATTCTCATCATTTTTCCTAGCTAGTGGAGATATATCGGTTGGGAATCCGTAAACAAATGCGGGATCCACTATGTCTCTTCCTATAGTATGTTCAAATAACTCAATTATAGCTTTGCCTCTGACCCCTTTATACTCTATTCTAAATGAATCTGCTTTAGAAAATAGGAATTCGTCATTTTTCAATATATCTTCACCGTAGGTGTCTATTAATGAGTCGATCATACTAATCCTCTTCCAAGGACGGCTCAAATCTATCTCCACGCCTTGATATTCAAACTGGTTCGTATTAATCACGGTTTTGGCAACAAAACAGATAAGTTCTTCGATCAGATCCATCAAATCTTCGTAAGTAGCATAAGCTTGGTAAAGTTCTAGCATTGTAAACTCCGGATTATGCTGAGTAGATATTCCTTCATTTCTGAAAGTCCTTCCAATTTCATAAACCCTATCAAATCCGCCTATAACGAGCCTTTTTAAATAAAGCTCTGGAGCTATTCTCAAAAAAAGATCCATATCCAGCGCGTTGTGGTAGGTTTTGAATGGTTGAGCAGCCGCGCCACCCGCTATAGGATGAAGAACCGGGGTTTCCACCTCGATAAAATCCTTTTGATCAAGAAAGGTTCTGATAGCCTTGATTATCTTTGTCCTTTTCAGAAAGACATCCTTAACATCTAAATTGGAGATCAAATCCAGATAGCGCTTTCTGTATCTTAACTCCACATCTCTTAACCCATGCCATTTTTCTGGAAGAGGATTCATTGTTTTGGTAATGAGCCTAATTTCTTTGACGTTTAGCGTCAGCTCTCCCGTTTTGGTCTTGAATAGATTGCCTACTATTCCGACGAAATCTCCAATATCTACAAATTTCCTGATAAATTTCAAACTTTCTTCACCTACAATATCTTTTCTAATATAAGCTTGAATCTTTCCTGATCCGTCTAAAATATGAACGAACATACTCTTTCCAAAATCCCTTATTGCAATTACCCTGCCCGCAATGGAAAATTCTGTATCAATTGTTTTTAACTTATCATCTGAAACGTTTCCATATGAAGAAAGAATCATCGAAGCACCGTGTACGGGTTTGAAATAATTACCATAGGGGTCAATGCCGATCCTCTTTAGTTCTTCTATTTTGTGCTTTCGCTGGTCTATGAGTTCATTCTCCATCATATCGTGCACTTGTTCTACCCTATTAGGGAAAATACATAGAGGGTATGGATATATGACCGCAAAGTATTATTGCTTAGGTATGTCAAAATCTCTTATTTTCGTCAAGTATAATATACGTTGCGATTGCTTTTGCAACTAGCTCCTGATTATTAATGATATCGACTTCCGCAGGCACGATCCGTCCTTTTCTGAGCACAACTGCTCTTGCTTCAATAATCCCCTCTTTAATCGGTTCCAAAAAGTTGATTTTCATCTCGACGGTCACAAATTTCTTGTTCGGTTCGACAAATGAAGCAATCGATACAGCCGCTGCTGAATCTGCAAGAGTAAATACTGCACCTCCGTGAACTATGCCGTATGGTTGAGTTAGCTTCTCGCTAAAGGGCATAATGAGCTTCGAATAACCGTCTCTCATTTCAACCACTTCTATTCCGAGCAGACTCCATATAGGTGGAGATGGAAATGGCAATTTATGGTCATTGCTCCTGTTCACGTGTTTTCTCCGTTCTCATACAATTGACTGTGCTGATCCATAAGATATATCAGTAGATAATACCTATGCTTTAATGCTACCTTTCAGGGACGCTTTAAAGAATCTTCTATTCAATGGCTTAGTAACTTAGACTTTTTATAGATAAATTTCAATAACGCGGAACGATCGATATTTTTAAGCTTTTTTCGATCCGGCAGGGTATTCCTCTGGAAGCATAATCGTAATGCAGGGCCTTTGATCATCTGAATCAATGGGGCCTAAAAGAGATAAAAGTAATGCAGTATCATTTCTACCATCTTTCTCAATTGAAGCATTAAAATAAATTAAATTTGATTTACTGGTTTGTCTATGAACCCTTAGTGAGTAAACGAGTTTACTTAAGATTACCTTGATTATTCTCTTTTCATCTTCTGAAATATTACTATCATTCCCTTCATTCATTATCCAACTATCCAAAACCTTATTTGTAATGAATACAGGTAAAAAAAGGCCGGCTTCCTTGGATATATCAGTTATATCTCTCTGTAATCCGTCATCTAATGCCTTTCGTCTATCCATCTTACCAAGGGTCATTCTTATCACCTCGTTTGTTGAAAATCACTATATCTAGTTTACATCATACTCCATTCTATTATACAGTTTCTCGACTTCTTAATTGATGATAGAAAATTATTAATAAACGATTTTTGTAAGAAATAAATGCTAATTACTCCCCCTACCAAGCAAGCTAAAAAGGACAAACCCAAACAGGCATACAAAAGCGATAATCTCAAACATATCACGAAATCCATAATATTCTGCTATCCAGCCATAAGCAAAAGAACCTACCATCCCCCCAGCCGTAAAAGCCACACTGCAAATCGAAAATGCCTTACCCCTGTCATCTAATGGTGTTATATCAATAACGAGGGCATAAAACGTGGGGTATAGGAGCCCATGACTTAGCCCGAAAAGGACGCCTATCTCTATGAGATCAATCTCGTTCGATGTAAATCCCAACCAAAAAATACTTATCGAAAAAAATAACAGTGATGGCATTAAAGTTTTCTTTCTTCCATACTGATCAGGAATCCATCCTCCAAAAAGACGCATACAAATCACAGCGATGGTATATGTTATAAAGAAATAATGAAATGATTCGATCTTGACCCCTTTCGCAAACACCGGTAAAAATGTGATTGTTGAGATAAATCCCGAACCGGCTATCATGATCGTGATAGCGGAAATCAAGATATCTTTTCTCAGAAGTATAGTTAAGTAGCTATCGCCTTTTCTTTCGCTCTGCTTTGTCCTTTCAGGCTCCTTTAATAGCATGGCAATTAAAAAAGACAGAAGCCCAAAACCAGAAACAGACAGAAATAAAAGCCTAAAATCATAATATTCAAGAATTAGTCTCCCTATATATGGGGCAAGTGCATAATTAATAATCGTAAATACTCCAAAGATACCAATCGCCTGAGCCCTTCTTGCCACCGGTGTAACTTCAGCGGTTAGTGTCCCCGCTGATATAAAAAAAAATGAAAAAGAAGCCCCTTGAATAACCCTTAGAAGTGGAAACAAGAAATCTAATTGATTTACATAAGCAAAAAGAAAAGTTGTGAGAGACATCATTAACCCTCCAGTCGCTACAAACCACTTTTTTCCCCACCTATCAACAAATAGGCCAACAGCTGGAGTAGAAATAATGGTGCTTATCCATGTTATTCCCATTATAAAACCGATAACAGATGCGCCACCGCCAAGCTCCTGAATTCGAATTGGAAGAAGGATAAAGGAATGGAAATTGAAGAAGAACAAGAAGCTGGCAATAGTAATAAGAATGAAATCCCGGTTAAGAAAAGATATATCTCTTTCTAACCCAAATTCAGTAGTCTCATTTACATCTTCATTCATAACATTTCAGAAAAGATTTCTAGAAGCTAGATATTACACGTGCAATCCAGTTACTTCGATCTTAGAGGATCAGTATTGTCAAAATGTTTGCGAAAATAGCAACTTCTCCCCTTAGCACATAAAAATAGCATTTATTGGAAATTTATAAATTGTAAAATAAAACCCTCACAGCAAGCTGCAGGGTATCTTCAATTCAAAAATAGTCCTCACAGTCATTGTGCGAAGAACCCTGAGTCCTTCGACACTTGGATTACACGCAGGACTAAGGATAACCTCGGTCAAAGAGGACGAAACAATCCCGATGGAGAAGATTGTTTCGCGGAGTTGACACCGCGTCTAGCGAAGTGCTCGCAATCACATCAGTACCCCTGTAGCAAACTACAGGCAATTTGCTAGTTAACACAAAATTGAAGTGGGAAATATAATGTGGTTATAAAAATTGTGAAATAAAACCAGAGACACTAGGATGCGTATACTATCCTTCCACCAACAATAGTGTATTCAACACGACCAGATAGCCTCCATCCGTGGAAAGGGGAGTTTTTCCCTTTAGAACGAAATTTCATTCTATCAACCGTAAAAACAGTCTCCGGGTGGAAAATCACAACATCGGCTATTGAGCCGACCTTTAACGTGCCTCGCCCAATCTTTACTATTTGAGCCGGGTTGATGGTGAGCTTCTTAATCACTTCAGGTAGACTCAAAACATCTTCTTTGACAAGTTTTAACGATAGGGAAAGAGCTGTTTCAAGTCCTGAAATACCGAAAGGCGCAAGATCAAACTCTACCTTTTTCTCATCTTCGGTATGAGGAGCATGATCAGTCGCTATCACATCTATCGTACAATCCCTTAAACCTTCTCTTATCGCATCAACATCCGCTTTGGTTCTAATCGGAGGATTAACCTTAGCATTTGTATCATAATCAAAAATAGCTTCATCAGTTAACATAAAATGGTGTGGTGTAGCCTCCGCCGTGACTTTAATTCCTCTAGCTTTTGCATCTCTTATAAGCTGAACTGAACCAGCTGCGGAAACATGAGCAATATGAAGGCGAGCTCCTGTAAGCCCCGCTAGGATGATATCCCTGGCAACCATTATTTCCTCAGACGCATTCGGTATTCCTCTAAGACCAAGCCGATTCGAAACATGCCCCTCATTCATGACTCCCCCGCCAGAAAGGTTTAAATCCTCCGCATGCGAAATGACTGGAATGTCAAATGCCATTACATATTCCATCGCATGTCTCATAACTCTTGAGTTCATAACCGGAAACCCATCATCCGAGATTCCGACACAACCAGCCTCATACATCTCTCCAATATGCGCCAGGGATTCCCCAGCCTCTCCCTTCGTAATTGCTCCAATCGGGAATACATTCACTATTCCCTCCTTTCGGGCTTTGAGCAGAATGTATTCAGTTACGGTTGCGTTATCATTAACCGGATTTGTGTTGGGCATACATACAAGGGAAGTAAATCCACCTGCAGCTCCTGCTTCGCAAACAGTCCTAATAGTTTCTTTATGTTCAAATCCGGGCTCTCTCATATGTACATGGAGGTCTATGAATCCAGGCGAGACTATTTTTCCTGAAGCATCGATTATTTTAACCCTTTTATCTTTTTCGATCGTTTTGGTGTCTGACGGGTAACCTTTTATCTTACCGTCTTCTATAAGTATGTTTCCAACTATATCAAGCTTCTCGGAAGGATCTATGATGCGACCCGCTCTTAAAAGCATCTTCATACCTTTCTTCCTCCGGAAGCTACAAGGTAAAGCATAGCCATTCTAACTGCAATTCCATTTGACACCTGATCTAAAATCACCGAATTTACATCGTCAGCTACTTCTGAAGATAATTCGACCCCCCTGTTTATAGGTCCCGGATGCATCACAATCACTTTATCATTAGCCTGCCTCAACTTCTCATGACTAAGGCCGTGTAATTTTGAATACTCCCTTAGAGAAGGAAAAAACATCGACTCCTGTCTTTCTTTTTGAATACGAAGCATAATTACGACATCTGCATCTTTCAGAGCTTCATCAAGCTTATAATATACCTTTACATCCATGTCCTCAATCTCTCTTGGGATTAGCGTTGGGGGTCCAACAACTCTCACCTCGGCTCCAAGCTTGAGAAAGCCCCAAATGTCTGATCTAGCGACCCTGCTGTGTCTGATATCACCCACTATTACCACCCGAAGCCCTCCTATATCTCCTCTTATCTCCTTAATAGTGAATAAATCAAGCAATGCTTGACTGGGGTGCTCATGGGAACCATCACCGGCATTAATAATCGACGATTTAAGCTCTCTTGCCAGTAACCATGGTGCGCCGGACATTGAGTGCCTGATCACAATTATGCCGGCTCCCATCGCTTCGAGGTTTCTAGCAGTATCGAGAAGGGTTTCGCCTTTCACAACGCTACTCTGATCGGGTGTAAAGTTTAGTACATCAGCACTGAGCCTTTTCTCAGCGATTTCAAAAGATGACCTTGTCCTGGTACTGGGTTCAAAAAAAAGATTGACGACCGTTAAACCCTTAAGAGCGGGAACCTTTTTAACATCACGCTCTGAAACTTCTTTCATAGAAGCGGCTGTATCGAGAATTACGACAATCTCTTCCGCCGTGAGTTCTTCCAGTCCCAAAATGTGCTTTCTGTGAAAAACCATCTTTTACTCTTGATTTATTAGCACTTCGTCTTTCCCATCAGTTTCATTGAGTAAAACCCTGACTTTCTCATTCTTATTTGTATCAATCTTTTTCCCTATGTAATCCGCCTGTATTGGCAATTCCCTGTGACCCCTATCGACAAGGACAGCAAGCTGAATGGAAGAAGGCCGACCAAAATCCATGATGGCTTCAATTGCTGCCCTAGAAGTTCGCCCGGTGAAAATAACATCATCGACCAGGATAACGGTCTTTCGATCTATTGTGAAAGGGATGTCCGTTTTCTTTAACTCTGGCCACTCACGTTTAATCTGCAGGTCATCCCTGTAAAGGCTTATATCAAGAGTGCCTAAGGGTGGTTTTATACCAGTTATATTCTTGAGCTGCTCGGCTAATCTCTGGGCTAGATAGATCCCACGGGTCCTAATTCCAACAACAACTAATTCTCCGGAATCGCGATTCGTCGAAATTATTTCATCCGTAATTCGGGAAACAGTTTGAGCAATTGTCTCCGAATCCATAATAACTTTTTTAGCCATTATCTATTACTAATTGTAAACGCTTCTGAGCACCCCTTCACATGTGTAGCGGAAATCAAAATCCTTTCTATATCTACCAAAGAAATCCGCGTGATCATAATAATTTATCGTAACTATCACGGCTTCGTCTGTGCTAGTTATAGAGAATTTCCTCTTATCGGGTGGTATGCCTGCTCTCGTGAGCCCTTCGTCAAGTGCGTTTGCGATAAATTTAGATCCATATTTATGATAAATATCTGCATTTTCCTTACACACCCCCCTTATGCCTATAACACCCCTATAGTATATGGGAATTACCTTGAATCCTACGTACAGAACACCAACGATCACCAAGAGCCAGAATATGAGCTTAATATTCATTTTATTTATTCCCCAGCACGATTGAAGTATATATGCTTTGCTTAATTAATTAAGGAGAATATCCTATTCCATCTAACCTTGTTGAAAAAGTTATTACTCTCGAAATCCCAAGACCAGTGGGTCATAAAAGCTTCACCTTCGATGTTATGAATAGGAACGAATCCCCAGAACCTGCTGTCCTGACTATTATCCCTATTGTCGCCCATTACAAACACCTGCCCCGGAGGCACTACCACTGGTAGATTACCCCTTTGAGTATACTCACGTCCCTTTTCATATATCACGATATGTTTTTTACCCAGTAGATCTTCTTGATATTCGTCATATTTTGTTCCAAACCTTTCGTCATTGTAATCACCCACGTAGTCAAGAGGCATTTCCTCTCCATCGATAATCAGGTTCCTCCCTTCCACATCAATCTTGTCGCCAGGGAGGCCAACCACTCGCTTAATATAATGGATCCCATTCTTCGATGGATCACTTTCACTGTTTGGATACCTGAAAACTATTACGTCGCCATGTTTTATTTCCCTTAAGGGTAAAACTACTTTATCCGAAAAAGGAATCTCTGTCCCATATATGAATTTACTCACTAACAGATGATCGCCAACAAGGAGAGTAGGTATCATAGAACCAGAGGGAATTTTAAAAGGCTGTACTATAAATGTCCTGATAACCAGTGCCAGGACAACTGCAAATAGCAGCGCCTCAACATTCTGTCTTAATTTCGACTTGACAAACTTTGATAGATGCTCCTTATTTATACTCTCAAGCTCGTCGGTCTTTAACTTAATCTCTGACATATTGCCATTGCTGATCGCAAGCTCTGTCTGGCCAAGCTTCTCCCTAATGAGTCCAGCAATTTCAGGTTGAACCTTTGACCTATTTTTCGCATATAGATTCTTTGTTTCAGAATATACTTGCCTCGCCTTTTTTCTAACCCTGTATTCTCTTGACCAAATATTTATCATCTAAGGACATTGAGTATATATCGGTAAATTAGTGGTTTCAATATTAAGCAGATTATGCAATTCAACTTGAAGTTGATTTTCAGGTGGATAACATAACTAAATTATATAATCATCATCAAACTTCATCGGCTCCAACTATCCTCTCCACCGAAATTACGCCTTTAACTTTCTTTATAGATTTCATGACACTCTCAAGTTGATGGAGGTCCGATACAACTATATCAAACGTCCCAATAGCGCTATCGACATCGGTTGAATGCATTTCGGCTCTTGAGATGTTAATATCAGAGGTGGAAATCGAGTTTGTGATATTAGACAACATGCCAGGACGATCGCTGCAAGTCACCAAGATTTTTGCGGGTCGAAATCCCTTGTAGCTCTTATCCCACTCAACCTCTATCCTTCTTAATGGATCAACGTCAAGCAGTTGCGAGCAGTCATGTTTATGAATGGTAATACCTCGACCCCTAGTTATATATCCAAGGATTTCCTCTCCAGGCAGTGGTGAACAACATAGAGCAAATTTTATCATAACATCATCATACCCCTTAACTAAAACACCCCCGTCTGTAGACCGTGTGATTGTCTTAATTATTCTATCGATTCTGGATTCTTTGTCGGGGGGATGTTCCAACTTAACTTTTGTATCCAAGCGTTTAAGGAGATCAGCCACGGAAACTTTTCCAAAGCCAACGGCAAGGAAGAAATCCTCGACCTCCTTAAATTTGAGTTGCGAGAGCGCGTCACTGAGTTCTCCATTTTTCAGCATTTTTTGAAAGTCGAGACCATGCTGCTTGAATTTTCTTTCGCTAATTGATTTCCCGACAACTCGAGACTGTTTAGTCTCCTCACCTCTTAGCCATGACCGAATTTTGTTTTTTGCACGTGATGATGAGACAAACTTGAGCCAATCCCGGTTTGGATGCTTTTCTGGGGACGTGATAATTTCAACCGTATCCCCGCTCTTTAATCTGTAGTCCAAGGGTACCAGTTTCCCATTAACGACAGCCCTTGTACATTTGTTACCAATCTCTGTATGAATAGAGTAAGCAAAATCAACAGGAGTTGCTCCAACCGGAAGTTCTTTCAAATCCCCCTTTGGGGTAAATGCATAGACTCCATAAGAAATAAGTTCCCCTTTTATGGCTTCCAGAAATTCGTTTGGATCCTTGATGTCTTTCCATTCCAATAGCTGTCTCAGGGTGCCATATACGTTATAACTCTCGTCGCTTTCGATCTTACCTTCTTTGTATTTCCAATGTGCAGCGACGCCATATTCAGCTACCTGATGCATGCGGCGAGTTCTGATCTGTATCTCCATCCTTTCGCCAATGGGACCGATAACAGTCGTGTGGAGAGCTTGATATCCATTTACCTTAGGCAAGGCAATGAAATCCTTGAATCTGCCAGGTACGGGTTTCCACGTGGAATGAACCGCTCCCAATGCTTCATAACACTCCCTTAACGAATCAGTGATCAGTCGGAAAGCTATTACATCATAAACCTTTTCTAAATCAATATTTTGCACCCTCATTTTATTAAAAATCCCATAAATGTGCTTAAACCGTCCGGTAATCTCGGCCTTTATTCCAAACTCTTCGAGTTTGACATTGAGTATGTTTTTAACTTCATCAACGTATGTCTCCCACTCCTTCTTTTTCTCTTCGATTTGTTTGGAAATCCGTTCAAACTCATCAGTATTCAGAAACTTGAATGATAGATCTTCGAGCTCGGTTCTAACCCAGTAGATGCCAAACCTGTGGGCCAATGGAGCATAAATTTCAAAAGTTTCTTTTGCTATCCTTTTCCGACGATCATCCGCCAAGTACTCTAAAGTGCGCATATTGTGAAGTCGGTCAGCAAGTTTGATAAGTACGACTCGAATATCTTTTGCCGTCGCCAGTATCAATTTCCTGAAGCTCTCCGCCTGTTCGTCTATCTTAGAGGTGTACGGAAGCTGGCTAATCTTTGTAACACCGTCCACAAGAAAGGCGATATCTTTACCAAATAAGGATTCTATTTCGTTCAGAGTAGTAAGCGTATCCTCAACAGTATCATGCAGCAGCCCCGTTACCACAGATGAGACATCAAGCTTCATATCCGCTATAATCCCAGTCACTTCAAGTGGATGACTCAGATATGGTTCACCTGAGCTCCTCTTTTGACCGGCATGAACCTTTGCAGAATAGACATATGCCTTCTTGATAAACTCCCTGTCTTTTTCAGGCAGGTATAGATAAGAACTCAGTTTTTCAACTATATCATTTAATCTTATCACTTCTTTTCTCGTAGAATTCTAATCTTGAATCCCTTAGAACTCTTTCCTTCCTGCACCGCTCAGAAAGTATTATAGCGGCAAGATTCTCTAACGCCTCTGCCAAAACGTCATTTACAATAATATAATCATAATCCTCGATTTCTTGTATCTCTTTTTTAGCATCCTCGAGCCTAGTATCTATTTCAATTACTCCTTCAGATTTTCTCTCCATTAGCCTCTTTCTCAAAATATCAAGAGACGATGGTAAGACAAAAATATACACACCCTCACTATACTTAGCTCTAATATTTCGGGCCCCCTGTACATCTATGTCTAAAATCAGATCGATACCCGATGATGCGGCTTCCTCGATTGGCTCGACAGGGGTCCCGTAGCGATGCCCATGCACAATAGCCCATTCAGATAATCTTCTGTCCACTATTAAGCCATTAAACCCATCATCAGATATGAATTTGTAATCAACTCCATCTCTTTCATCTAGTCTGGGTTCCCTCGTAGTATAGGAGACCACAAATCTTATATCACTAATTTTCTGGATTACCTTTTTCGATAGAGTCGTCTTTCCACTGCCTGACGGTCCAGAGACAATAAATAGTAGTCCTTTTTTCATCGTGCCTTTAGTCAAATACGATGGAGCAATAACTAACTTAAAGGATTCAATTTTGCAGATGCCCTCTACAGAAAGCTTGCTTAGGAGATTAAGTTTGCAAGGTTGTGATCAATACTATAATTTTATAAAATACAGGTAAACTCCATAATTATCTTGCTAGCTGCACCATATTCCTAACATAATATTTTAGGTAACTCATCGTGGATTTGCAATTAATTTTCATAACTTAGTCCTTTTCAAGATCTAATCTCTCTACCAACTCCTTAACATCTTGAGCCTTATCCTTATCCAGTACTAAGATTGCATCATCAGTTTCCACTATGACCAGATTTTTCACCCCAACCGCAGCAATCAGTCTGTTTTGCGCAAATAAAAGGCAAGAAGTGGAATCCAGTGAAATGCAATTTCCAATGTTGATATTCTCCACTTCATCTGATCTAAGAAACTCATCCAGAGCCTGCCATGTACCAACATCACTCCACGAAAAATCTACAGGTATTACGACGCCATTCTCCGACCTTTCGAGTATAAGCTTATCAATCGAGCCGGATTGGATGTTCTTATAAAATTCCTCAAACACAAGGTTACCGTAGCTGCTCTCAAAAGAATCTAAAATTCCATCAAAATACTTATACCACTCGGGAAGGATCTCAGAGAATTCGTTCAATATGGCTGTAGTTTTCCATATAAATATACCGCTATTCCAATAATATCCACCTTCATTTACAAGATTTGTAGCAGTTTTTAAATCTGGCTTTTCAATAAACTTCAAAATTCTCTTGGCATTATAATGCGCAGACGAGTTTACCAATTCGGTCGATTCCTTTATATATCCATATCCTGTTTCAGCCTTCCTAGGCTTTACGCCAAGGGTCACAAGCGGGTAATCGCTGGAAGGAAGCATTATATTTGCTATGCGTTGCCCGTATTGTATAACATCTCTGAAACTCTGATCATCAACGATTGCATGATCAGCGGGTAGCACAAGTATCGTCGAATCGGGGGAAATCTTTTTTATCTTGAGAGTACCCAGCGCTATGCAGGGAGCAGTATTCTTCCCTTCAGGTTCGATAATTATGTTCTGCAGAGGTAATCCAGGTAAATGCCTACGAGTTTCGTCAAGATAACGTTCTACGGTCACGACAAAGATATTTTGATAAGGAATTAATGGCAGAATCCTCTCAACTGTTTGTCTTAAGAGTGATTTCCCACCGATAAGATTAAGAAATTGCTTTGGCCTATCCTTCCTGCTCAGGGGCCAAAATCTTTTTCCTTCTCCACCTGCCATTATAAGGGCAAACAGATGCATTTCCTTATTCTAAACACTGTACGATTTTTTCTCAAACGATCATTTGAATAATATTTAACCAATAATTTCTCAGCCCGAGAGGTATTTCAATCTACGTTTTCAACTATTTATAAACTATCTGTAAATCATCTATTAAAAAACCCATCTCCAGAAGTTATTCTAAAAAAATGCTAGATTTATATACCCTAGCCATTCATTATGAACAAATTAAATAAGCCAATCAGAAAAATACCCACTGTAAGAAACCCTTACGGAATCAAAACAATCCCCGAAATGATCGAGAAAAGTGTAGATAGGTACAAAGACAAAACAGCATATTTAATACCAAGAAACAATAATATCCATAAGTTCAGTTATAGGGAGGTACTGGAATATGTAAAACGTATTGGCAGATACCTAAAGGAGTCAGGGATCGGCAAGGGCGACAATATTGCAATACTGGGCGAGAACAGGCCTGAATGGGGCATATCATACTTCACGGTATCCTGGATTGGTGCAACAGCTGTTCCACTCGATTCAAGAGCATCCATGGAAAGCCTTAGGTTCATCCTCGGCTTTTCGGCGGCAAGGGCGATTTTTTTATCTGAATCTTTTCTCACCAGTATCCGACCAATACTTCATGAACTCAAAGGCTTGAAACACATGATTATAATGGAGAACTTTGACGACATATTTAAGAGGTATTCCTCGGGCGTTGAAAGAGAGAGTGTTTCAGATCAGCAACTCGCGGAAATACTATTCACTTCAGGAACTACCGGTAACCCAAAAGGTGTGATGCTGACTCACAAGAACATCATGTCAAATGTAGAAGACATGTATAAAATTCTTGACTTAAGTCCCGATGACAGGGCTTTCTCCGTTCTCCCAATGCACCATTCTTACGAGTGCACATGTGGGCTTTTGGGATCTTTCTATAACGGATCAAGTGTGTTTTATGCCAGAAGTATAAAGCCAAGAGAAATGCTTGAAGATTTATATATAGCCTCTCCCACGATATGGTTAAACGCTCCGCTGATTTTGGAAAAGCTCTATCTTAGAATAAATAAAGAAATTTCGGGTCAACCAGGGTTTAAAGGAATTGTCATGAGAGCCCTACCTAAAAGAATTATTGGTAAAAAGATAAAGAAAAAATTAGGACTCGAAAAGTTAAAATTGATAATCTGTGGCGGTGCCTCCCTTCCTACCTGGGTTTCAAGAGGACTCGAACAATTTGGATTTCCCATTGTTCAGGGCTATGGATTATCTGAAGCATCTCCACTTATAAGTGTTAATCCCCCTTCAAAGCCAAAAAACGAAAGTGTCGGAATGATTATAGAAAGCGATGAGGTCGAAATAAGAGATAGCGATAGAGACGGAAATGGTGAAATTGTGGTGCGGGGCCCCAATATAATGAAGGGTTATTACAATAACGAAAATGCAACAAAAGAAGTCTTGATGCCAGACGGATGGCTATACACAGGAGATGTTGGATTTTTTGATGATGAAGGATATCTTTACATAACTGGCAGAAAAAAATTCTTGATAGTAACACGAGGCGGAAAAAATTTATCCCCTGAAGAACTTGAGGAAAAACTGACGAAATCATATTACATTGAAGAAGCATTGGTATTTAGTCCCGATGATAAAACAATACAGGCTTTAATATATCCAAACATTGAAGAAGTCGGTGAAAGGTTGGGAGCTATTGGACTAGCGGTATCTGATGAAAATGTATGGGAACTCATCAAAGCGGACATAAGGAAGATAAATCACCATCTTGAGGCCTATAAAAGGATAAGCAATTTTGCAATACTACACGAGGAATTTCCCAAAACCACGACACGCAAGATAAGAAGAGATCTATTTGAGAACATTTTCTTAAAACCTGATCAAAAGGTTTTCACTGATTGAGCCTTCTTTTTAACATCATATAAAATTCAAAACAGGATTTAATCCCTCCACAAGATCGTAAGTAAATATCGTTAACCCATGACGCAGGGTAGTTACAGTCTAGACCCCACGGAACAAAGAGGCAACATCAACTATTTTTTCTGGTGAACCCAGTATAATTACTTGGTCTTTGGGGGAGAACCTTTCATCTCCAGCAGGGTTTGGTATCAATTGAGTGTTCCTTCGGATAGCAAGAACTGTTACCCCGTAAATGTTCCTCAAACCAACTTGGGCCAGCGTTTTGCCAATCAAGGTGGAATTTCTATTAACCTCTAAAGAACTGATTTCCATGTCTGAGAGATGAAGTCTTAAATCAGATAAAAATGCAGACTGTTTGGAAAGATTTCTAAACATCTCATATCCATCGGACCTCACCACCGCTATAAACTCCTCAATTTCATCCCGCGGTACTAAATACTTCATCAATACCCTCGCAAATATCTCGATAGATGTTTCATATTCCTCAGGTATTACTTCATCAGCTCCCAGATCATATAGTGGTTTCACTTCACGTACAAAACGCGTACGGGCAATAATATGCAACTTCGGATTTAAATAATTGGCTATGGACGTTATTCTTCTAGTCGCAGCAGCATCCGATATAGCAATTACAAGCACCCTTGCGTTTGCAATTCGGGAGCGCTTAAGAACCTCCTCTTGAGTTGCATCACCATAAAATATGAACTCGCCCTTTAACTTTTCTTCTCTAACAGTCTCAGGGTTCATTTCAATTATTACATAAGGGATATTAGCTGCTTTGGCAGCTCTCGTTATATTTTTACCATTTACTCCAAAGCCGATGATAATTAGATGATCCTTTAATATTTCTTCGCTTATAACTTCATTGGTGATAACTACAGGATAAAGACCTGATTTCAACCAGTTTGGCAGGGGTAATCTGGATACAAATTCCGAAAAATTTGAGCCTTTCATCAATATGAATGGAGTTGCAGCCATAGTGAGGATTGCTACTGACAGAAATATTTGGTACATATTTTCATTCAATAATCCGTGATTAACCCCCGACTCTGACAAAATAAAGGAAAATTCCCCTATCTGGCAAAGTGCCAGTCCCACCAAAATCGCACTACGCAGCGGGAATCCAACAAGGATTGCAGACAAAGATGAAGTGATAATCTTTAAAACCAATACCGCTAAGGTTATTAGGATTATCAGGAAAGGATGCTGCAAGAGGAACTTCACGTCTAGAAGCATCCCTATGGAAACGAAAAAGAAGCTTGCAAAGATATCACGGAAGGGCAAAATCTTGCTAAGCGCCTCCTGACTGTATTCTGATTCTGATATTATAAGCCCGGCCAAGAAGGCGCCTATTGCTAAAGAAAGCCCCAGGCTGGAGGTAAACCATGCAACCGCTAAACAAATGACCACAATTCCTAATAAAAATAGCTCACTACTTCTGCTCCTGGTAATCTGAAAGAGTAGCCAGGGTATCACCCACTTGGCAGCGATTATAACAAGAATAACGATTGTCATCCCTTTCACAAGCAGCATCAGTAATGTAAGACCTACCTTGTCTGAAGCACCCGCAAGAATCGGAGTTATTAGCATAATCGGTATGATTGCAATGTCTTGAAATATTAAAATGCCCAGAGCAGCCCCACCATGAGGACTCTCAACCTCCGCCCTCTCCTGAATTAGTTTGATTACGATTGCTGTGCTACTCAGAGATATGAGAAAGCCGATAAAAACAGACTCTCCAAGGGTTCTTCCCAAAACCTTCATCAAAAAGAACGAAGTCAATGAAGTAAGAAAAACCTGAAGAAACCCCCCTATCAAAGCCACTCTCTTGAGACGCAAAAGGCCCTCTAAGGAAAAATCAATCCCAATGGTAAATAACAACATCACTACACCGATCTCTGCGAGCACTTCCACATCATCGACACCTTTAATTAATCCGAGAACGTGGGGGCCAGCCAGAATACCAGTGAGCAAGAAACCCAATATTGTCGGTACTCGAATTACAGAGAATAAAAAAATAACAGTTATCGAAATTGCGAATATAATTACAACATCTCTTAGTATTGGTATGTCCATTTATATGATAAGACAATTAGTTTGAATAGCTTAAGATAGCTTTTACTCAGTGATTGATAGAAATTATAAATAAGCTTTATTCGAATATAGAAAAATGAAACCCCCCCAATAATATCTGCGAATTTAGAAAAACTAATGTGAGATACTTTCAGCCAATTCCACTACCTCTTCAGCACACCCCCATGATAATGTAAATCCTGCACCTCCGTGCCCGTAATTATGGATTACAGCACACCCCTCCGATACCCTTTCAAGCTCAAGACATACCTCCTTTCGGCCCGGACGCAGTCCGACCTTGTGTTCCAATAACCTCGCATCACCCAGAGACGGTTCCAATGCCTTACATTTCTCGAAAATATCATTAGCTGTTGCCATATCTATCTCTGTATTCCAATCATATTCCTCTGCTGTCCCACCGAGTATGCAATCCCCGGTCCTTGGCACTATGTATGTTATGCCGTTCTTTTCACTTTCATAATGATAGCATCGATTGATCCCGGGGTTGGTCGTTCTTATTATCTGACCGCGTATTGGGTATGTATCCTTGTCTTCACAAACATCATAGGCCCCAAGCCCTGAGCAATTTACGATTATCCTTTCCCCTCCATACAACTCCTTTAAAGATGATATCCTTGAGGCAAGCTTGATAATCTTACCACCCATCTCATTGAACCGCTTTACAAGATATTTCATATAAATCGGGGTTTCGATCAGCGGAACCTCAACAAGATATGCATCTTTAAATCCCGAAGGTACTTCACTTTGACTTGCGCGAACACATTCGGGTACCACCTTCTTCCACCATGGATTAGCCACCTCATGATCATAAAGTTCCATTAATTGAATTAGAGAAACTCCGGTACCAGTCTTTGCACTTAAATTAATAAATTCCCTGTATGAATATTTGCCCCATTTGAGGACCCTCCCCTCTGGATATACCCTAAAGGGGCTCCAATAAGCAGGGGCGATGTCCGAAGTAGTATCCGGCGGCACAGAATAGGCGATTATTTGTACCCCGAATTCCTTTTCCAATAATTGAATGCCGCATGTCAAGCCCGATACACCGGAACCTAATACAACGACTTCATAATTCTTATAATCGGAAAAAGTTATATTCAAGGCCTACTCTTTATACCAACACTACGAAGATACCTACAAGGATTTTTTTACAAGCAAAATTGGAAATTCAATATAATTCCGTATTCAAACAATAATGCTTTGTATTTCAAAAAACAGAATTATAGTTTATGTTAAATATCAATTTTAAATATTCATATAAAAGGTCAAAAATGTCAAAAGAAGCGGAGATAATATTCAAGGTTATGTTAGACGAAGAAAACATCCCTGAGTCAATTCACTGGGATGCAACAGATTCTGATATAGAGGGACTAAAACCTTGCAGCGCGATGCTTATATCAATCTGGGACCATGAAAGAAAAAACAGTTTAAGCATCGATCTCTGGACCAAAGAGATGACAGTGGAAGAGATTAATATCCACTACTTTCAAACAATTATCAGAATGGCTGAGACCTATCAACGAGCAACAAGCAACAAGGAAATTGCAGATATGATAAAAAGATTTGGTTCAGAATTCGCCGACAGAGCAGTTGAAGAATTCTCGAATAAAAGTGAATAAATCAAGCAAACTAAGAATAATCGTTTGGTTAAAGAGAACTCTAAATTTATTATTTATAAGCTACGAGCATGATAGGAGTACCCATTTGATAAAGTTAATATTAATTGTGGTCTCAATTACGATTACCCCTCTAGCAGGATGTGGATATTACGATACTGGCAAGGAAATACTGGTTGATAAGCCAATGGATTCGTCCAAAAGAAGACAGAAGTTACTCGATGCAAGAGAAATGGTAGAAAAATCGAGGAGGAATTATGAGAATTGCCTTAAAAAAAATCCCGAGGACGAATCCAGATGTGAAAATTATAAGAAGAGCTACGAGAAGGATGTCGAAACATACAGCTCATTACAATCTCAGTGATGTAGATAATATCCAAATGGTGCCGAAGGCGGGAGTCGAACCCGCACGCCCTTTCGGGCACTGCCCCCTCAAGACAGCGCGTCTGCCAATTCCGCCACTTCGGCAGATATTTCCAGAGGAATTAAATTAGCACAGCATCCCTAAATTGCAAGATTCAAGAGGCTAGGCTCCAAATTTTTGAAGTCTTCCTGCGTTCGACAGAATAAGTGGCATAGCTTCGATGGCCCTGAATATTCCAAGCTCTCCTTTCAGACATTCCCTTTCAGAAAAACCTGAAACATGAACGCCACGATTCTTCGAAGAATAAAGGAGAAAGGGTACAGGATGCCAGCTATGTGATTTCATTATCGCAGGTGTAGAATGATCACCCGTAACTACGAATACGTCCGGTTTTAGACTAATAATATCAGGAATACAACAATCAAAATCCTCTATTACCTTGACCTTTCCATCAAAATTACCGTCTTCTCCATAGCTATCCGTCTTCTTGACATGAAAATAGAAAAAATCAAATTCATCAAAATGCTGCCGGAGTGTCTCTATTTCGCTATTAATTGTACTATCCTTCACATCAAGGTCTTTCAAGCCTAATAGCCTGGCTACACCTCTATACATAGGATAAACAGCAACAGCCGCAGCCTTAAGTCCATATGCTTCACTAAAGGTTGGAAGCTTAGGATAAACCGAAAAACCCCTAAGGAGAATATAATTCGCCGCAGCCTCATCTTTGATCACATGATTTATTTTGTCTATCAAACTGTCCACCACACTCACTACCCTGTCTGCTTCCTTCCTTCGTGCAAGAGGCCTTAGGGGACTCAAACCCTCCCTCTGTGGATCGGTATCTGAAATATCGTGTG